>Ga0209737_10000031_pt1 | contig 115151 bp, 94 predicted proteins | sample TergutCu122P3_FD_187284 | JGI IMG/M metagenome (GOLD analysis project Ga0209737, IMG submission 187284) | Cubitermes ugandensis P3 segment gut microbial communities from Kakamega Forest, Kenya - Cu122 P3 (SPAdes) (version 2) | ecosystem: Host-associated > Arthropoda: Insects > Digestive system...
ACCGTTACAACAACAAGCATTACGGTAGATAATTTAGTTGGTAATACAACATATTCGGTAAGCGTTGTTGCCCTTGATGCCGCAGGAAATAAATCAACAGCAAGCACCGGAAGTCAAAAAACATTGTGCAAACACAATTATCAAGCTGTGGTAACTGCACCAACCTGCACTGTTGATGGATTTACAACCTACACCTGTTCAATATGCAAAGACAGCTATACCGGCGATAAAGTTCCGGCAGCGCATACATTTACCGCTTGGCAAACAACCAAAGAACCGACTTGCGAAGCAACCGGAGTAAGAACCGAAAAATGTTCGATTTGCGGAGCGCTTGGAACAAAAACAGAGACAATTGCAAAATTAACCGAACACGTATGGGGCGCATGGAGCACATGGAGCGTAGTAACAGCTGCAAAATGCGAAGAAAATGGCAGCGAAAAACGCACACGAAGCTGTACACTCAATGCCGCCGTAATTGATACCGAAACTCGCGATATTCCCGCCATAGGACACACCACACCAACCGGCGTGTGGACTTCGGGCAATGCCGCAACCTGCACCGCTGCAAGCACCCGTGTTGAAATTTGCGCACGCACAGGTTGCACCAAAATTATTGCAAGCGAAAATAAACCTGCATTGGGGCACGATTTTGTAAATTACCAATCCGACGGAAATGCAACCTGCAAGGCAGACGGCACCGAAACAGCAACCTGTTCGCGTTGCAGCGTAACCGATACCCGCACAAAAGTTGGTTCACAATTGACGCACATTTTTGTATGGACAGTAACCACAACTCCCACCTGCGATGCAGGCGGCGAAGAAACACAAATTTGTTCACTTTGTATGGAAAAAGGCGCAACTCGCTCAATTGGTAAAATAACAGAAGGTTGTGAGTGTAAGCACGTTTTCGGTAATTGGTCTGTAAAAACACCTGCAACCTGCACCGAACTTGGCGAAGAAACACGCACTTGCTCGCTTTGCGGCGAAATTGACACACGCTCAATTCCTAAAAAAGAACACATTTTTGAATGGAAAATAACCACCGCAGCAAGCTGTGAAAACGCAGGCGTAGAAAGTGAAGTGTGCACATTGTGCGGCGCGGTTAACAGTACTAAACCAATTGCACAATTGGGACACGATTTTAAAAATTATACTTCAAACAACAATGCAACCTGCAAGGCAGACGGTACAGAAACGGGCACTTGTTTGCGTTGCGGCAAAACCGATACCCGCACCAAAGTTGGTTCACAATTGACACATATTTTTGTATGGACAGTAACCACAGCTCCTACCTGCGATGCCAATGGCGAAGAAACGCAAATTTGTTCACGTTGTACGGAAGAAGGTGAAGTCCGCTCAATTGATAAAAAAACAGAAAACTGTGACTGTAAACACAATTACCAAGCCGTAGTAACTGCGCCAACCTGCACTGCCGACGGTTTTACAACCTACACCTGTTCAATCTGCGGCGACAGCTATACCGGTAATAAAATTTCGGCAATAGGACACAGCGAACCAACCGGCAAGTGGACTTCGGGCAAAGCGGCAACCTGTACCACTGCAAGCACCCGTGCTGAAATTTGCGCTCACGAAGGGTGCGACCATGTAATAGCAACTGACGGTGAAAATGCTTTGGGACACAAATTTGAAAATTACACTTCAAACGATGATGCAACCTGCAAAGAAGACGGAACAGAAACAGGAACTTGTTCGCTTTGCGGCGAAAAAGATACTCGCACCAAAACAGGTTCAAAATTGGAACACATTTTTGTATGGACAGAAATCGTAGAACCCACCTGCGATACCGAAGGTAAAAAAACACAAATTTGTTCACTGTGTAAAGAAGAAGGCGAAACCCAGTCAATCGATAAAAAAACAGAAGGCTGTGATTGCAAGCACAATTATCAAGTCGCAGTAACTGTGCCAACGTGCATCGAAAAAGGTTATACAACTTATACTTGTACTCTTTGCGGAACTTCGTATATTGACGATGAAGTTGAAGAATTAGGACACTCGTACCCCGAAACGTGGACGGTACGCACCACCGCAACTTGCGAAAGCAAAGGTTTGGAATTTAAACTTTGTACACATGAAAATTGCACGCACGAAATTACCCAAGAAATTCCGGCAACCAGCGAACATACATTTGTGTGGAAAATTGACCCAACTAATCCAAATCAAGAAATAGAAGTATGTGCCGATTGCAACGCTCCTTCGGGCGCACCGGCTCGACCAATTACATTTACTCAAGCAATAGAACTCGCAGCAGGCTGGAATTTAATCTCAATTTACGTAGTGCCCGAAAATGCTGCGATAGAAGAAATTTTTGCTGCAATAATGACAAATATTGATATTATCAAAAACGCCGACGGATTTTACAAACCCGGCACACCTGCGCCATTACAAAGTTTGACAGAAATGCAGGCAGGCTATGGGTATTTAGTGAAGGCAAAAACCGCTACAACGTTAAAAGTCGAAGGGAAAATTGCCGAAAACGTTTCTATTCCATTGAAACAAGGTTGGAATATGATAGGTTACCCATTTGCACAATCGCAATCAACTACCGATGTGCTTTCGCCAATATGGAACAACACCGAACAAATCAAAAATTTCGACGGATTTTTGAATAAAACTTCGGGTAATTTGAATACCATGCAAGCGGGTAAAGGGTATTATATATTTGTTACAAGTGATGGAGTTATTAATTATTAGTGGTTAGTGGTTTACGGTTAGTGATTATACAATACTAACCGCTAATCACTAACAACTAACCACTAAAAAATGGAAATAGCACTCTTGACACTCGGCATAGCCGCCGGTATTTTAGCCGGATTATTCGGCATAGGCGGCGGTATAGTTATGGTGCCGGTATTGGTAGCATTTTTCGGTATGGAATTGCTTGATGCCAATGCTATTTCGCTCACGGCAATGTTGCTTCCGGTGGGGGTTATGGGTGTTATAACTTACTACAAAGCTGGACTTATTAATGTAAAACATTCGCTCATTATTGCCATAGGTTTATTGTGCGGCTCGTTCGTTGGCGGCGAAATTGCCGTAAATATTAATGAAAGTTTATTGGCAAAATTGTATGCCGCATATTTATTGTATGCCGCCACAACATATTTGCTTGCAAAAACACCAAAAACGGCAACGCGTAACGACAATGAAATTTCGTACAGCGACAAAGAATTTCCCGTATGGGCGTTTATTGCACTCGGACTTGTAGCCGGCGTTACCGCCGGAATGTTTGGCAAAGGCGGCGGACTTATTATAGTTCCGTTGTTGGTTAGTATTTTTAAATACAATCCCAAAGCGGCAACGGCAACTTCGCTCGCAGCGCTGCAATTGCCCGTAGGTTTGCCAAGCGTTATTATTTATGCCGAAAAAGGGCATGGAAATCTTTTGTTTGCCGCCATTGTAGCCGCCGGAATTGTTGGCGGAACGTTTTTGGGAAGCAAATTTGCTCTGAAATTACCGGCAAAATTATTCAAACGAATTTATGCTGTATTTCTTTGTGCGGTGGGGGTTTATATGGTGGTTAAATATATTTAATCATTTTTCTCTTGCACAATAAAAATATTGTTCTATTTTTGCCGTCAAGAATTTGGTGCATAGTTACGCGCATCGTGTAATTACGTGAAAAGGGAATTCGGTTAAAATCCGAAACTGTTTCCGCAGCTGTAAACTCACTTCGAGTTGGCAAGTTAACAAGTTTGAAAGTTAACAAGTTGACAAGGAGTTACGAAACAATCGCTTTTGCCACTGAAATTAATTTTCGGGAAGGCGTTTCGTTAAAAGAGTAAGTCAGAAGACCTGCCAAATGAGTATTAATGTATAAAACGAGCGGGAAAATCGTTTTGTAACAAAAAAAGTATGAAAAAACGTATTTTTATTACCTTTTGCTGTGTTTTCGTTGTGTTGTGTAGCTCTGTTGCGCAAGATACCGTCCACACTTTGAATAAAGTGCAGGTTGTGGGCAGACGTTCCGATGCGTTTGAAAGCGGCATGAAAAAGCAAATTATTAGCGATGAAAATTCTGCGAAATCTACGTCAATATCGTTGAGTGAATTGTTGTTGCAAAGTTCTCCACTACTTGTAAAAAGTTCGGGAGCAGGCTCCACAAGCAGTATTTCGCTGCGAGGTGCAGGGGCAAGCCGTTCGCAAATTTCGTGGGAAGGCTTTCCTATCAATTCGCTCACGGCAGGTGTAAACGATATTTCGCTTGTGCCGGCGCAGGGTTTCAATTACATTGCCATAAATCACGGTGCGGCAGCTACGCAATTTGGCAGTGGCTCGTTTGGCGGAGCTATTGAATTGCAAAATCGTCCGCAATGGGATAATCGTTTTATGGCACAGGCAAGTGCAGGCATTGGCAGTTTTGAAACTTACAAAACGCAAGCCGGTGTTGCTTTGGGCAATGAACGGGTGCAATACAATTCATCGTTTTTTTACAATCAAGCGGCAAATAATTTTACGTATTTCGATACCATAGCGCAAAAAGAATGTGAACGCAAAAACGCTGATTTCTACGGTTATGGCACAATTCACAATATTCATGTGCGCCCCACGAAAAAAACTACGTTGCACGGCTCACTGTGGTATCAAGTAAAAGATATGAATTTGCCTGCAATCGCGGGCAACAATTCCAACTATGCCGAAAATCAGGTAGATTCGAGTTTAAAAGCAATGGTGCATTTCCGTTCGTATTTCAACAAAAGCGTGCTTTCGGTGCGAGCGGCTTACGTTTACGATTATTTGCGTTACACAAAAAAAGTTGCGCCGCAGGCTGAAAAATATATGACTTACAGCGTGATAGAAGCGAACCGGTTTTTGCAATCGGCTCAATTCCGGCATTTTACCACCGATGAATTGACGCTTGATGCTGAACTGCAAAGTAATTACAGCAAAGCTGAAGTGTTGAGTTACTACGCGCCGAAATCGGAATATTCGTTGGCAGGAATTGTGTCGGCGCAGTACACAAAAAGGAATTTTCAAGGTGCCGCCTCGCTACGCAAAGAATATAACACGCAATACGAAATTCCGTTTATTTTCAACATTGGAGCGCAGCAAAAAATGTGGGACAATAAACTTTTGCTGCGTGCAAATTTCGGCAGCAAATACCGCACGCCCACGTTCAACGATTTGTATTGGGAAGGCTGGGGCAATCCCGATTTAAAACCCGAGCACGGTTACAGTGTAGAAGGCGGTGTGGTGGTAGATTGGCTCAAAACCAATAAAAATGTGCTTTCGAGCGACGTTACCGCATTTTTTTCGTCAATCAACAATATGATTATGTGGGTTCCGGTGGGTGCGGTGTGGAATCCGCTCAATATTGCGCAAGCGCAGTTGCGTGGCGTGGAATTACAAGTAAATTATATTCGCAAATGGACTTCGTGGGAATGGAACAATCGCGCAAGTTGCAATTACAATTTTTCGATTATTTCAAAAATCAACGATGGCGACGATTCGCAAATGCTCAATCATGCGCTGTATTATGTGCCGAAAATCAGTTTAAATTATTCGCCAAGCCTATCGTACAAACGATTTGAAACCGGAGCAATGCTCAATATGCAAAGTGCCCGTTATTTCGTCCTTACACAACAATTAGCTGCTTTTGTGCTTTTCGATGCTTTTGCGGCATACACTCATTCATGGGAAAAAATAAACCTTACAAGCAGTGTTTTGTGCAAAAATATTGGCAATACAGCCTACGAACTTACCCGTTCGTTCCCCATGCCCGGCAGGTATTGGGAATTTAATTTGAAATTTACTTTTAACAATTAATAATTAACAATTAAATTTTTATCATTATGAAACAAATTCGTTTTTCATTTTTCGTTGCATTATGCAGCATTTTAAGTTTTTCAGCTTGTAATAACAATGACGACCCAAAATCAAAGGGAGCGTATAGTAATGGGCATTTTGTCGTGTGCGAAGGAATTTTTGGCACCAACACTGGCGAAATTTCGTTTATTGACAATGACGGAAAAGTAACTGAAACAGTATTTAAAAACGTAAACAATCGCCCGCTTGGCGATGTACTACAATCACTTACTGTGGTTGATAGCTTGGCGTTTATAGTAGTAAACGGTTCACAAAAAGTAGAAGTAGTGAATGCCGGAACGTTTGTAAGCAAAAAAACTCTTGCCGACGACCGTTTTACCTTTCCTCGCTATGTGGCGAAACTTAATGACAATCAAGTTCTTTTGACCAACGGTACAAGCTATGGCGATGATGCGGTGTTTGTAATCAATTCAAAAACATTTGAAATTGAGAAAACTATTGCCACCGGTGCCGGACCAAATCAAATGATAATACACAACAACAAAATTTTTGTGGCAAATGCAGGAGGTTACACCAACGATAGCACTATTACCGTGATTAACGCACAAACTTTAGCGGTTGAAAAAACAATTACCGTAGGCGATATGCCAATGAGTATGAGTTTAGATAAAGACGGCAACATTCTTGTGCTATGCAAAGGTTTGACTGTCTATGATGAAAATTGGAATGCTACTCCGGTAAGCAATTCAAAAATTGTAAAACTCAATACTTCAACACTTGCGGCACAAGATGTATATACGTATGACCGTCAAATTCTAAATTTCTCATCGAATTTGGTAGCTTATGCCAACGGCAAACTCTATATATTGGACGATGATGGCGTATATACATTCGCATCAAATTCTACAACGCCGCAAAAAATTGTTGCCGGCGGATTTTACGGCATAAGTATTATTGGCAGCGATATGTGGCTCTGCAATGGTAATCCTACCAATCCTCATGTGGTAAAATATTCGTTAGACGGCGCAAAAATTACCGAATATAAAACAGCTCCATTCCCCAATGCGGTGGTTGTGAGCAAATAAGGCTACCCCTAAATCCCCTAAAGGGGACTTTGGAACTGCAAAAAACTCGTTATTTAGGTCTTTCCACCGCTCTAAAAGCCCCCTTTAGGGGGTTGGGGGTAAAATATAACAACCAATCTTTCCTTATAACACCAACACCGGAAGCCGCCGTTTTCATATAAGAAAGCGGTGGCTTTTTTATGTAGGTACTATCGCAGGTAACCATTTAAATAATATATTTGCATAAATCTTTCTAACTTATTCCCTATTTCCTAACCCCTATTCCCTAATACCTATTCCCTAACCCCTAATACCTAACTCCTAATATGCAACGAATAGCCGATTTGCGCAAAACGCTCCACGAACACAATTACAATTATTACGTAAAACACGATCCTACAATTTCCGATTTTGAATTTGACAAACTTCTTGCCGAATTACAACAATTGGAACAGGCGCACCCCGAATGTGCCGACCCAAATTCGCCCACGCAACGAGTGGGCAGTGATATTGACGAGCAATTTGTGCACGAAAATCATTCCTACCCAATGCTTTCGCTGGCAAACAGTTATTCCTTCGATGATTTGCAGGAATTTGACATTCGAGTGAAAAAAGGTTTGGGCGTAGAACAGGTTGTGTATACCTGCGAACTAAAATACGACGGAGTAGCAATTTCGCTGCAATACAAAAATGGTGCGCTCACCCGTGCGCTCACTCGCGGCGACGGCGTGCAGGGTGATAATATTACCGCCAACGCTCGCACCATTCGCAGTATTCCCACGCAATTACAGGGAAATTTCCCCGAAGAATTCGAAATTCGTGGCGAAGTATGTATGCCCCGTGCAAAATTCGAGGCGTTCAATGCAGTGCGTGCCGTAGCGGGCGAACAGCCTTTTGCCAACCCTCGCAATGCGACTGCCGGCTCATTGAAATTGCAAAATTCTTCACAAGTGGCAAAACGTCCGCTCGAAGCATTTATGTACTATATTCCGGCTTTTCAACCGAGCGATTCGCATTTTGAAAACCTTGAAATTGCTCGTTCATGGGGTTTCAATGTTCCGGCGGTGGCACAAAAATGCACATCACTTGACGAAATTTTTGCCTACATTCAGTTGTGGGACAAAAAACGACACAACTTACCCTTTGATATTGACGGCATTGTGATAAAAGTCGATAGCATTAATTTACAACAGGAACTTGGTTTTACGGCAAAAATTCCCCGTTGGGCAATTGCCTATAAATTCAAAGCCGAAGAAGCGCGCACTCGTTTGTTGAGTATTGATTATCAGGTGGGAAGAACGGGAGCAATTACGCCGGTGGCAAATTTAGAGCCGGTGCAATTAGCCGGAACGGTAGTCAAACGCGCATCGCTCTACAATTCCGACCAAATTGCACAACTCGATTTACATATAGACGATTACGTATTTATAGAAAAAGGCGGTGAAATTATACCAAAAGTAACTCGTGCCGACGTGCAAACCCGTTCGCTTTTTGCCCATAAAGTAGAATTTATAACGCACTGCCCCGAATGTGGCACACAGCTTGTGCGAACAGAGGGCGAAGCACTTTTTTATTGCCCAAATTCCGAAAACTGCGCTCCGCAAATCAAAGGAAAAATCGAGCATTTTGTGGGTCGCAAAGCAATGAATATCGGTTTGGCAGAAGCTACAATTGACCAATTATTTAAGGCAAATTTGATTCACAATTTTGCCGATTTATATACGCTCACGTATGAAAATTTGATACAATTAGAGCGTTTTGCCGAAAAATCGGCACGAAATTTATTGCAAAGTATTGCCGATTCAAAACAAGTACCGTTCGCAAAAGTGCTGTTTGCCATTGGCATACGCCATGTGGGCGAAACAATTGCAAAAACGATTGTTAAAAAATACCCATCAATTGACGCAATTTCGGCAGCCTCAATTATGGATTTGGAAGCAATTCCCGAAGTGGGAACAAAAATAGCCGAAAGCATAAAGCAGTACACAAAAAATCCTGCAAATCAAGCAATTATAGAACAATTACGTGCACACGGCGTGCAATTAGAAGTTTCCGAAAACGAACAAACAAATGCCGAACCACTTTCGCAAACCTTAGCAGGGAAATCAATCGTGGTATCGGGCGTATTTCAAAGCAAAAGCCGTGATGAAATGAAAGCATTAATAGAAGTGCACGGCGGAAAAAATGCGTCGGGCGTTTCAAAAAACACCAGTTTTGTGCTTGCCGGTGAAGGCATTGGACCAAGTAAATTAGAGAAAGCGCAGCAATTGGGTATTCCTATTGTGGGCGAAGAAGAGTTTTTGAATAGCCTCATAATGTAAGTAGTTAGTAAAATTTAATGATATATTTTCTGGATTAACTTCGTTGAGGGCTTCGCCGTTGCTTCACTTCGTTCGCAATGACGCTCTTTCGAGGGTTAGTGCAAATTAACAAAAGAGCGTCATTGCGAGGTGGTTGCTGAGCGCAGTCGAAGTAAACGAAGCAATCCATTTTTTCTAAAATATAACAATAATAATTTTTCATTCAATGTCGTTTAGTTAAGTAATTTTTCAATCTTCATGTCTTCATGTCTTCGTGTCTTCGTGTTCATTTTTTGCGCGCAAGCGCGTTTTTTTTAGAGTAAACACGAAGACAGAAAGACACGAAGAATGTTTTCTTAACTAAACAACATTAAATTTGAATTGTAAAATAATTCCAAAAAATTTGTTGGCATTTGGCTATAAAAAAATATCTTTGTGAAAATTTTCAAAAAGACATATTATAAAGATATAAATTTATGACAAAAGTACTTGTAGCCACCGAAAAACCATTTGCCCAAGAGGCGGTTGACGGAATTAAACAAATAGTGGAAAAAGCGGGATTTACCTGCATGTTGTTGGAATCGTACACAAGCAAACAACAATTGCTTGATGCCGTAGCCGATGTTGATGCAATAATTATTCGCAGCGATATTATTGATAAAGAAGTGGTTGATGCCGCAAAAAACCTTAAAATTGTAGTTCGTGCCGGAGCCGGTTACGATAATATTGATTTAGATGCCTGCACGGCAAAAGGTGTTGTGGCAATGAATACACCGGGGCAAAATGCTAATGCCGTTGCCGAATTGGTGTTTGGTATGATGATTTTCTTTGTTCGCATTTCGTTCAGCGGAAAATCGGGAACAGAATTGCGCGGCAAAACATTTGGTATTCACGCATTTGGCAATATCGGACGCATTGTTGCAAAAATTGCGCAGGGTTTTGGTATGAAAGTGTATGCCTTCGACCCATTTGTAAGCCACGATGTGATTGAAAAAGAAGGCGTTACTTCACTTTCAACAATTGAAGAATTGTACAAAACCTGTCAATATGTATCGTTGCATATTCCGGCAACCGAAAAAACTATAAAATCTATCAATTACAATTTACTTTCGATGATGCCGAAAGATGCCGTGCTTGTAAATACCGCTCGTAAAGAGGTTATCAACGAGGACGATATGCTCAAATTAATGACCGAACGCAAAGATTTTTCATATATTGCCGATGTACGCCCTTCAAAAGGCGCAGAATTTGAAGAAAAATTTGCCAAACGGGTATTATTTACCGCCCAAAAATCGGGTGCACAAACCGAAGAGGCTAATATTAATGCAGGTTTGGCGGCAGCTAATCAAATTGTTGGTTTCATCAGCAAAGGCGACAGAACTTTTCAACTAAACAAATAAACAAATGTGGCTTCGAGAGCCTCAGCCACCGGCTGCGACCAAAACTTCGGGGTTACCGGTGGCTGAGGCTCTCGAAGCCACATTAATACCCAAAATCGTACAATCATGTCAATAGTAAAACCATTCCGAGGCTATCGTCCTCAAAAAGATTTAGTTACAAAAATTGCTTCGCGTCCGTATGATGTATTAAATTCCGAAGAGGCAAAACAAGAGGCGGGCGACAATGCGCTTTCATTTTACCATGTTATAAAACCCGAAATTGACCTTCCGGCAGATATTGATATTCACTCGCAACCGGTGTACGACAAAGCAAAAGAAAATTTGCAAAAATTAATTGCCGACGGCGTGTTTGTACAAGACGCAAAACCGTGTTATTATATTTATGCGCAAACCATGAACGGCAAAACGCAGTACGGAATTGTGGGAGCAGCAAGTGTTGAAGATTATGAAAATAACATAATTCGCAAACACGAATTAACTCGTCCCGATAAAGAAGAAGACCGCATGAACCACGTGCGTTACACCAATTTCAATGCCGAGCCGGTGTTTTTTGCATTCAAAAACAACATGGAATTAGATATGATAATTCACGATGCAATTTTGATTGACCCTGTGTATAATTTCGTAGCCGACGACGGAATTGGACATCATGTATGGGTAATCGAAAACGATGCAAAAATCAAACGCATAGAACAAATTTTTGCTAATGAAGTTGATTTTCTCTACGTTGCCGATGGACACCACCGCACCGCTGCGGCTGCGCTTGTGGGTGCCGAACGTCGCAAAAACAATCCGAACCACACCGGAAATGAAGATTATAATTTCTTCCTTTCGGTAAATTTCCCAGCCAATCAATTGACAATTATTGACTACAATCGTTTGGTAACAGATTTAAATGGATTGACAGTTGAAGAATTTTTGGCAAAACTCGAAAAATCATTCGTTGTTGAGAAAAAAGGAAGTGAAATTTACAAACCAAATGCGTTACACAATTTCTCATTCTATGCCGAAGGCGAGTGGTATTCACTAACCGCCAAACAAGGCACATTCAACGATGCCGACCCAATTGCGGTACTCGATGTAACCATTTTGACCGAACAAATTTTAACACCATTGTTAGATATTACCGACCTTCGCCGCAGCACACGCATTGATTTCGTAGGCGGTATTCGTGGTTTGGGCGAATTGAAGCGCCGTGTCGATAGCGGCGAAATGAAAGCAGCCTTTGCTTTGTTCCCCGTTTCTATGGAACAATTGATGAACATTGCCGATAATGATTGTATAATGCCTCCAAAAACTACATGGTTTGAACCGAAACTGCGTAGTGGATTGGTTTTGCATGAATTATAAGTCGCTAAGATAAAGTGATTTAGAACGCAAATGACGCAAAAAAACGCAAATCAACACAAATTTTATTTTGTGTAAATTTGCGCGTTTTGCGTCATTTGCGTTCTTCTTTTCTATTTTATCAATTCAACACTTCTGTGAACGAATTTCTCCAAATCCTCGCCTTTCAACATATTATTTGAAATCAAAGCCAAGTCAATCAATTGTTTTACAACGGCTTGTGATTTTGCATAGTCTTTAAGCGCAGTACGTTTTTCGTTTTCCAAACCGCTGATTGTTTTTTGCAAATCGGTAGTTTTTTCTTTGTCGGCACTCGGAATTTCTTCGTCTTTTTTGCCTTCGTTTTGTTTGTCAAGAGCTGTTTTTTCTTCTTGCGCAGCAGTTATTTTGCTTGTTAAATCCTGCAATTTTTCGTATAAAGCAGCGTTTTTATCATCGTTTATTTTTTCGATAATCGGGTGCGCAGTGTTTACAATAAGGTTGTAACTATCGGGCAATTGGCTGTAAAAACTCATTCCCGGATTCATTGCCGCCATATCTTTCATGCGGCGCATAAATTCCGATTGCGTAACTACAATTGGCATTTCGGCAGACGAAAGTTTTTCGCATTGCACGCTGAATTGCGCCGATTGATTTTCGGTTTCAAACAGTACCGATAAATCTTGTAAATCATTGGCACTCAAATGCGATTGTTCTAAATCTTCTTTTAAAATAATTTTTTCGATAATATCGGAATCCACACGGGCAAAATGCGTTTTTTCAAATTTTTGCTCCAATTGACCAATCAAATGCGCATCTAAATGACCGTCTAAAACCAACACATCGTAACCTTTATTTTTCGCTTTTTGAATGTAACTGTATTGCGCTTGCGGGTCGGTTGTGTACAAATACACCAAAGTTCCGTTTTTATCGGTCTGAATATCTTTGATTAAGGTTTTGTATTCTTCGAAAGTAAAATATTTGCTGTCGGTATTTTTAAGCAAGGCGAATTTTTCGGAACGTTCGTAAAATTTCTCGTCGCTCAACATTCCGTAGGTAATGAAAAGTTTGAGGTCGTCCCATTTTTTCTCAAAATCTTCACGGTTCGATTTAAAAATATCGTACAAACGGTCGGCTACTTTTTTGGTAATGTGATTCGAGATTTTTTTCACATTTTGGTCGCTTTGCAAATAACTGCGCGAAACGTTAAGCGGAATATCAGGCGAATCAAGCACGCCGTGCAACAATGTTAAATAATCGGGCACAATTCCCTCAACCGAATCCGTCACAAACACTTGATTGCAATAGAGTTGAATTTTATTTTTTTGCACCTCAAAATTGTTGCGAATTTTGGGGAAATACAAAATTCCGGTCAAATTGAAAGGGTAATCCACATTCAAATGAATATTAAACAATGGTTCTTCTGCCATTGGGTAGAGTTCGCGATAAAATTTCGCATAATCCTCGTCGGTCAAATCTACCGGTTTTTTTGTCCACGCCGGCGTGGGGTTGTTTATAATTTTGTCTTTACCGGTATCATGGTATGCGCCGTTTTTCCATTCTTTTATTTTGCCAAACACAATTGGTATGGGCAAAAATTTGCAATATTTTGAAAGCAAAGTTTCTATTTTGTTTTCGTCCAAATATTCTTCCGAATCTTCGGCAATGTGTAGCACAATGTCGGTTCCTACTGCATCTTTCGTAATTTCGGTAATACTGTAATCGGGGCTGCCGTCGCATTCCCATTTTACGGCTTGTGCACCGTCTTGATACGATTTTGTAATAATTTCAACTTTTTGGGCAACCATAAACGATGAATAAAAGCCCAAACCAAAATGTCCGATTATGGCATCAACGTTATCTTTGTATTTATCTAAAAATTCTTCGGCACCCGAAAACGCAATTTGATTGATATATTTTTCAATTTCTTCGGCAGTCATACCAATTCCCTGGTCGGAAATTGTAATTGTTTTAGCCTCTTTATTGACAGAAATTTGTACCGTTGCATTGCTCATATCGCCGGTGTAACTGCCAAGTTTTGCCAAAGTTTTCAATTTTTGCGTAGCATCTACGGCATTTGAAACCAATTCACGAAGGAAAATTTCCTGGTCGGAATACAAGAATTTTTTAATAATCGGGAAGATGTTTTCGGTGGTAACACCTATTTTTCCTGTTTGCATAGTATTTGTGTTTTAGTTATACATTTTTTAATTTCCCTCATTTTGTCAAAGATTATGCCACGCGATTTTTTCTGACAAATAGGCAGGATTTACTGACGAATTGACGAATTGAATAACTGAGTAACTGAACCTTTAGCTCGGCACAGCCAATAACCGATTAGTCAATTCAGAAAAAAATCGTTAATTGTCAATTGTCAATTATCAATTAATTTGTATCTTTGGAGCAATTATTCACACCCCATGACCAAAATAAAATTACAAATAATAGGACTTTCGTTCAGCAAAATGCAGGACAACGCCTACGTGCTCATACTTGGCGAAAACACAGGAACTCGCCGTATACCTATTATTATAGGTGGTGTGGAGGCGCAGGCTATTGCCATGGAAATGGAAAATTTGCACGCTCCTCGCCCACTCACGCACGATTTGTTTTACGGTTTTGCCCGCTCGTTCGACATCACGCTTACCGAAGTGTATATTTACCGGTTGCAGGAAGGTGTGTTTTATTCCAAAATAATTGCACAGCAAGGCAATATGCGTGTTGAATTGGATTCGCGCACAAGCGATGCCGTAGCTCTGGCTATTCGTTTCAGATGCCCTATTTACGCCGAACAATCGGTGGTTGACCGTGCCGGAATTGATATTGAGGCGCAACCGGCAAGCGACGAAAACGCTCCGCAAGAAACGCCCGAAATGGAATTTGCGATGAAACGCGACGAAGAATTGCAAGATTTATTGCAAATCGCAATCAACAACGAAGATTATGAAAAAGCATCGCTTATACGTGATGAATTGAAAAAACGAAACAAATAGATTAAATACCATGTCGCACCAAATAGACCAGATTGACGAAAAAATTTTGAATTTATTGATGGAAAATGCCCGTATGCCATTTTTGGAAATTGCTCGTGCATGCGGCGTTTCGGGAGCTGCCATTCATCAGCGAGTGAATAAATTGGAAGAAGCCGGATTATTTAAAGGTGCAAAATATATTATTGAAGAACGCGCTTTGGGTTACACCACGTGTGCTTACATCGGCGTGCATTTTGAAAAAGGCAGTGCCTACACAAGCGTTCTCGAAGAATTAAAAAAAATACCCGAAATAGTTGAATGTCATTATATTACCGGAAATTACGGTCTGTTTTTGAAAATCTATGCCTTAGACAATCATCATTTAATGAAAATTCTGAACACGCAAATTCAAAATATTGCCGGCATAGCAAGTACCGAAACGTTTATTTCGCTTGAACAGAGTATTCAGCGGCAGATACAAGTTTAGTTTTAGGAGACGAGGTTGTCTCCTAATCCCTATTTCCTAATTTCTTCATCTCCGCCAATTTCGCAGAATTTTCCTGTATCATTTTTTCGTCGATTTTATAAAAACACAATGCGCTGATGGCAAAAACCGACCCAACCAATGGGAAAAGTGCAAAAATTACCAATACGGCATGACGTGTAGCATCGGTCATGGTAACGTCGTTGGCTATAAAACCAATTGCGCCGAGGGCAAACAACGGTAAGGTATTTGCCAACGTATTTCCCAATTTTTGCGCCATAGTTGCCGACGAAAATATCAATCCCGTAGCGCGTCTGCCGGTTTTTACTTCGGCGTAATCGGCTACGTCGGCATACATGCTCCACATTATAAAACCTGCGGGACCTATAAACAAAGTAAATAATGTTTGCAAAATAATGATTATGCCCAACGATTCTTTCGGCACAAAATAAAAGGCAATTGACACAAGCGATGCCAAAACGAAACAAGCAATCCACGTAGGCTTTTTACCAAAATGCGCCACAATGGGGCGAATGAGCAACGTGCCAATAATAGTTACAATCGAAGAAATTGAAAGCAAAAGTGTGAGCAAAATTTCCCAATTGAGTTCAAATCCGAGGAATTTGCCGCTTACTTTATTTATGAAATACGCAACCGTATCGCCCACTTGTGGTTTTGTGTCAGAGCCTCGCGCGGCGGCTATGTTTACAAATTCGCCATTAATTTCGGTTAAAAACGAACGCTCTACCGGAACGGAAGAAGTGTCGCTACTGCTTTTTATTGGCATTGAGCGTGGTTTTGCGCTGTAATCCACAAATCCATTATCTAATACATAAACAGCATGATTTTGTTCATCGGTTTTAATTTCCACAATAGTAGCTTTTTCTTGAATTTCGGTATTGGCAACAAAATATTTTGCATAATACGCCGTCAAACCGTTGTGGCAAAATATAAATACCAAAAGCATAATTCCGGCAATGGTAAGCGTAATCCACGGACGGTTTGCCACGAGGTCTTTCACATCGTCGGAAAGTTTATTTTTTTCTTCTTTTACCGGAGCTACTCGTTCACGAGTAAAAAAGAAGGTGGCAAGCAGCGACACACACACAATAATTGCATAAATAAATACCACCGACGAAAACGCCTTTTGCGGTGTCATAGTATGCGCTTTTTGAAAATACGAAACGGTAGAAAACAGCGTTCCATACACCACCAAACAACCAATTTGTGCAAAAATATTACGAAATGCCGAAACTTCCGTCCGCTCTTTCGGGTCTTCCGAAATTACACCCATCAATGCGCCGTAGGGAACATTCACAACCGAATACATAAGCATAAACACCAAATAGGTTGCATACGCATAAACCAATTTCATAGGTTCCGAAAAATCTGGCGTAAAAAATGTAAAAAAACCAATCACGCAAAATGGCACCACACCATATAAAATCCACGGACGAAAGCGTCCGTATTTTGTGTTTTTTCTATCGGCAATGGCGCCGATAAATACATCGAAAGTAATATCGAGGCAGCGTACAATAAGCATCATTAACGCTGCAGCTTGCGGAGCTAAACCAAAATATTCGGTGTAAAACGCGCCCGAAAGTACGATTAATCCCCAAAAAAGATTGCACGCCATATCGCCGGCACCGTAAGCGCATTTTTCTAAAAATGAGAGTTTTTGTGTGGTTTTCATATTTTGTATTTCATTTTATTAAGTTGTGCAAAGATGTGTAAAAATATTGAATTTTTATTGGTTTTTATTTGGTTTTAAATATAGAATTCTGCCCGTTGTATACAGTTTTTTTACCACCATTCTACTCTATTTATTTTTTCATTTACTCGTTTTACATTGTCAATCAACTCTTTAAAACTCAATTTCTCTCCGTAAATCATACTTTCCGACATTTCAGCATAGTCCTTTTCCCAAAGCGGTAACACGCTTTCGGGTGGAATGATATTTATAAATTTCGGCTCGTGTTTTGCGTAATCAACTCCGCCCAAATGCGAAAATTTGTCTCGGTGTGCAACGATTGTCTTGTATAAATCTCTGTCCGACAATGCTTTTTGAAAATATTGCGATTGCGATATTTTTTCAATATCGTACAAATGTCGGCTCAAACGCTCTACTCGTCTTTTCTCGACTGGTCGCTGATATTCTTCGTGTAACAAGAAAACTTTTTCTAAAAACGTGCGTTCAACATTGACGGTTGAAATTGTTATCTCGTTGTCGGCAAATGATTTGTCGCTGTAATTTTCTGCTACCAAAGTTTTGAATTTACGAGGCGAAAATGGCTCTTTGAGTGAGCGACTGCCAATTTCAACCAACACGCCCGGTCGCAAATAAATGTCTTTTTCGGTCAATTTCGGATAATAAATTTCGATTACGAGCGGGTCTTGGTCGTGATTGACTACTTCACGGTATTTTACCAAAACATCGGCAAAGCCTAATTCTTTAAATTTTTGTTGTAGTTCGGGCGTAAATTCTTCTGTCAAAAATTTGTAAGAGGCGTAGCGTAATTTACTGATTTGCGTTTTACTCAATTCGCCTGCGAAACCTAAAAACTCCCTATCTAACGCTAAATCAATATCTTCGCTAAAACGCTCAATAATTTTCCACGCTTTTGAAAGCGAAGTTCCACCTTTGAAAATCAGCGACTTGGCACAATTCATTGAGAAAATAATTGCCAAAGTTTGTGTTACCCACCAATCTTTTTCGACGGCTGGCATTTTCAAGTCGTATTTATCGGTTATTGCCTTAAAACAAATCAATTTATCGTTGTCGGAAAGCCGTAACCATTCCTTTAAATGCTCAAAATCAGTCATTTTATTTTTCTTTTTTGTCGGTTAATAATTCACGAACCCAAACAGGTGCAAGCAATAAATCGTGTTTCAAATGTGTGGGATTTTCGTTTTGTAAAATCATTTTTATATGTGCGATTTCTTCGTCTGTGGCGTTTCCTTTTCCCAATGAACGCAACGCTTGAACGGCTAACATACTGATTTCGCCCTTGAAAGCAAGATTACGAGAACTCGCTTTTTTAAATTTGATAGTTCGTTTGCCGATTTTGACAAATCGGGCGGAAGTGTCCGTATAATACACCACATTCATAGGTACTTGCGTAGTAAGTCCCAATTTGTAAAGAGCATAACTGCCCGTGGGGACAACTCGCGCTTTGTCTCGTTTGGCAATGGCAAGTGCGATTTCGTCAATATTCGGCAAAATCACACCAAAATTATCGTGCATTTTCGGTAAAGCATAAAAACCTGTTGCGACACGATATAATTTTTCCTCTTTCGTTAATCGTTCCAATGCTTTACTAACTGCTTTTGCATTGCCGAATTTAGCGAACATATCTACGGAAAACAGCAAATCGTTTTTTGCTCGTTTTGTCTTTCTAACTATTTTTGTTTCAATGCTTTCTGTCATATTTATTTAATTACTATTGTCGCAAATATTGTAATAATTTGCGACAAAATCACAACTGCAAAGGTACATCTATTTTTGAAATAACAAGAGAATTAAAAAATTTCAAAATTGGGTGCACCGTCTGGCGCAAGTTTGCAACTTGTGCCTCTTGTTTTAAGGTACAAGTTACAAATTTGCACCTCAGCAGTGGGTACAAAAAATATGCAATATCATTTTACTTATGGATTTATCTAATTTTTGTCTTTTATTTGTTGTTCGTGTTGTTTTATCAACTCTAAATCAAAAACTGCGTTTCTGTTGTGAGTAATTTTTAAGTATTCTTCTGCTACCTTTTGAGCCTTCTGATTTGCTTCAAGTACTTCGTCTTGCTTATTTGCAATGTATAAAAACCAACTATATTCATCCCAAGATTTATAATTTGTCTCCCTTGCTTCGCCGTTCAATACCGTGTTAAGATTGAATAAGTAATAAATTTTGTACGAATGTGTGAATGATAAAACAAAGAAAAACACAAAATAAACAACTAAAAATATTTGAGGAAGTTTGAATTGAGTTTTGTTCTTAAAGAGTAGAAAAAAACAAAAAACGGTTACAAAAAATCCAATAAGAAATAACAACGAACAGCCCGGCCAATATTGAAATCGAAATAGAACATATATTGTCAAAATTGAATATGACAAATGTAGAAACGATATTGGTAAATTCGTTTTCGCATTTTTGCACAAATAAATTATGCTGTGAATGAACAGCAACAATGCTCCGAGTAGTAAAAGAAGTGAGGCACCCGGATAGTGTAAAAATTTAAAGACAATCCCAATTAAAAATGTTGTCCAAGCAATAATTTGTATCTTTTTCATCGTAAAACCCCTTATTTGTGTCGGGCGCAACTTCCAAATTGTTATTTTTTCCTGTTCTAACGGCCTCCCCATTTTTGACATAAGTTTACAAACTTGCGCCTCTTGTTTTAGGGTTTATTTTTTGTTGGATTGTTGAACCTCCGGAAAAAGATGATATACATTAGTCGCTTCAATTATTTGTAACCCTGTTTTGTAATAAGTGCTCAATTCTTCCTCTGTTTTACTATTTAGCACATACTCCATTACATTTATTAAAGTATCTGAATTATAATCATTGAGATTATGTTCATTTTTTAGATAGATAATTATGTTTTTTTGGTTCCATAAATCTTCCCGTCCAAACAATTCACTACCAAATTTAGGTTTATTTTGCTTAAAATAGTAATACACAGGTAACGTTATTGAATAATTACTCTTCAATGAATCTACTAATTTATTTTTAACTTCATCTATTTCAACTATTTTTTCTTTGAGGTCTTTACCCATATTCTCTTTTAGTTGTTCTTGTGATATTGGTTCTTGATGTGGGCTTGTAAATGGTATTTTTTCTGTGACGTAAAGTATAATCAAACAACTTAATACCGTACCAATTGACCATAATACTCTTTCTTTTTTTGTTTTAAACATGACTATAAAAATTAAAATTAAACAATATTTTTTAACAATACTTCATTCCCATTCGTTTCATACCGAACACTCTTCACAAATTCAACAAATTGCTCATTATTCGGAATAGCAATTTCATTCACCCCCATAGTTTCAAGTTGCGTTACGCAATAGCCCACAGTCATTAAATCGGGCGACACGGCAGGCGAAAATGTTGATGTTTTTTCATCATTAGTTTTGTTTTCGCAAAGCAAATTGGCGTCTACGAGGCGCACAAGCAGTGTGTTGAGTAATTTTGGCGGAATTGACAATTTTTCGCTTAATTCCGAAAGTCGCAATGCCGGTTTGCCTTCTTCAAAATGCACAATAATTGTGTGCAAAAGCCACAACGACAGGGTGGTTTTCAACGAATGGCTCATATTATTGCTTGCGATTTCGCTTTCAAAATTGGTAATATTTTGCGAAGCGTAGGCAATTTCGGCACCAAGCAACACCACAACCCACGATGTTTGCAACCATATTAAAAACAGCGGTAAAGCGGCAAAACTGCCATAAATTGCATTGTATTTGCTCACACCGATTTGGAAGTATATGTAGCCAAATTGCACAATTTGAAACGCCACACCCGCAATAAAACCACCCAAAAACGCCGCCCGAAACGAAACGCGCGTATTGGGCATAACCATATAAAGCAACGTAAACGCCAACCAAATTAAACTGTATGGCAAAAGATTGATAATGAAAACTATAAGTCCCGAAATCGAACGCACCCACGCTGTACACTCGGCAATTGACTGCACACTCGAAGAAATAAAATCGGTGGCGCTATTCGACAAATACAAAAGCAACGGAGTGAGCAATATAATAGTAATGTAATCGCTGATTTTACGGGTAAAACTGCGCTGTTTTTGCACTGCCCAAATATGATTGAACGCACTTTCAATGTTACCCATAAGTTTGATAACCGACCAAAACAACAGCACCAACCCCACACCGGCAATCACACCGCTATTGGTGGTGCTGAGCAACGAAGTTGCAAATTTTTGTAATTGCACGGCAAGTTCCGGATTGTCGGCAAACGTTTTGTTTAAGAAATCTTCGATAGTGGCTTCTATATTAAAACCTTTGGCAATGGCAAACGCCATGGCTATAAACGGCACAAGCGCAAGCAGACTGTAATAAGTTAGCGCCGATGCTTTTTCAATGCAACGAGTTTCCACAAAACGCTTGTAGGAAAACCACGTAATGCGAGCCGTGCGCAATACGCGAGAATTGGCGTGAAGCGTTTGCGTTGCCCACACCCATGATTGTATGCGTTGGAATAGTTTTTTGAACATGGTTATCTTTTTACATTATTCCTTTTTTTACGTTTGTTCCCCCTTTTACGTCATTCCTGCGAAGGCAGGAATCCCCTCAAAAAAGCACGTTCATTCATTAGGAGATTCCTGCCTTCGCAGGAATGACGGTCTTTTATTAGAAATTCCTTACTTTTTCAAAACATTTTTTAGCCCCTGCGCAGCTTTTTCTTTTGCGGCATCGGTTTGTTTTTGCGCTTCGGCTTTTGCCTTATCTTCAAGTTCTTGTTTTTTTGCCTGTACTTCAGCTTCGGCTTTTTGTTTGGCAGCATCTACTTTTGCTTGCGCTTCGGCTTGCAGGCGAGCTTGTTCGTCAGCCAATTTTTGTTTTGCCATATCGGTTACTTGGTCTTTTACCGAAGTGAGCGTATTTGAAATACCGGTGCCAAGCTGCGCCGAAATTTTCGGACTTGTAACCGTTCCGCCAATTAAGAAATTCACATCAATATTTTCGCCCATCGAAGCATCAATTCCTTTTGCTGCAACAGCTTTTTCGAGCGAAGCAAGTGTTGATGTTGCGCCTTTGCCAAGTACACTACTTGGAATTTGCGTAGCAATTGTGAAATTCATTGTTTGGTCTAAATTCGCAGAGCCTTGAATAAGAGCTTTGTAGTTGTTGAAATTTGTTGTAAACGGTTTGACTTCAATATTTCCATTGGTTATGGTAAAAAACATTGCGAGATTTTTTGTAACAATCTCTTTCAAATTTTGTTGTTTCAGTTCGTTTACCGCAAAATTTTGAAAACTCGTTCCGGTCATAGTAAGTGTCGATGTGTTAAATTCGCCCAAACCATTGATTGACGACAACACCGGCGAAAAATCATTGTCAAGCAAAGAACTGAAATTGAGTTTTGTAGAAAACGAACCGCTTAAATTTTCGGCAATCGGAGCCAATTTTTGCACCGTAACAAATGTTTTGAAGGTTTTTGCAATGTCGAAATTTCTAATATTCAAGTCGAGTTTTGCTTCGGGTTTTTGATTTGCAGGCGTGGCGTAATGTCCATTCAACCCCAAATTTCCGCCCAACATATTCATTGAAAGATTTTGCAAATCGGCTTTGCTATTTTTTAAAGTAACTTTTCCGGTCAAATTTTCAATATCATACGTATCATAAATCAATTTACCAAAATTTATGTTGCACACAAAATCAACATTGTTTGGAATTTCAATAATTTCGGCAGGCGAACTGTCGGCAGTTTCGGTGGTGGTGGTGCTTTCGCCCAACACATCGGCGGCGTTAAAGTAGTTCGATTTCACGTTGAGCGAGCCGCGAATGGTTTCGTTGGCAAGGGCGTAACCCAAAAAGTTTTCTAATTTTCCTTGCAGGGCAAGGTCGCTTTCGCCAAATTTCATATCGCATTGCTCCAAATTCACGTATTGCGGCGAAAAAGCAAGTTTTGCCGCCGAAATTGCTATGCCTTTTGGAAAATCTTTGTCGGTGTATTTAAAATTATTGATTACGATGCTTCCCAACGCATGAATAGCATTGTAATTTTCTTTTTCAATGTCCGAAAGTTTACCCGCAAATTCAATACGCGGAATAATCGTGCCGCTCATGCTCATATCGGTCATTGGAATAAAATCTTTGAGCGACGAAATGTCGAGCGTACCATCGAACGAGGCTTTCATAAAAGGGTCGCTCATAGGAGTTTTCATAAAAAATGTGGCGCTCAACGGATTTTGCGCAAAATTCATTGTGAATTTTTTCAAATCAATAGTCATGTTATCTAACTGATTTGATTGATTATCAACCAATAAATCCATTTGAATATTTGTTACCGCCTTTGGCAAATCGGGGTATTGGAAACTTCCGTCTTCAACGAGCAACGCTAAATTAAACGCCGGATAACTTTCGGGTTTTTCGGCAAGCAAACCTTTCACACTTCCTTCAAGGGCAAGTTTTCCGCTTGTTTTTATGTTTTCAAAACCTTCCATAAACACGCCCGGCACCAACGAAAGTATGCTGCTGAAATCGGTTTTCATGGTTTTGAATGTAAAATCCATATCTATATCGTCGCCTACGAAAGCTAACCAACCATTGTAGGCAAGTTCCAAAGCGTTGAGCTGCATTTTGTTGTCTTTCAAAGTGTATTTTCCATTTGCAAAATCGGCTTCAATTCCGGCATCGAGATTAAAATGTAAATCTTTGGCATAAGGAACGCCGCCCATTACAAAATTCACTTTTTGCATGTCGATAATTGTTTGAATAATGGTAGAATTTGCGGTAAAATCGCCCGAAATTGTGGTGTTCAATCCGTCGATAATTCCGGTCATATTGCCCGGAATATCGTTGTAATAAATATAACCGTCAATCAGTTGTATGTGATTGAGTTTCATTGCAAACGACGAAGAAGTTGTATCTTCTACGACAACCTCATCGCTTGGTTTCATTATATCGAAATTGGCGGCACTATCGGCAGCCACAAGCGCACGAATGCGTGGTTTTTCAATCGTAACATCAATAATTCCAATAGGTTGACTTTTTATAAGCGTCATAATATCAACCGTTGCGCTCAATCGTTTTACCGATAATAACGTGTCGTTGGCAAACTGACCGGTTCCTACAATTCGTAAATCGCCAAATTGCACGCTTAAATTCGGGAAAGTTCTAAAAATGCTCACTCTAAAAGCATCGTCGTTGAAATCAACTTCTGCTGTGAGCATATTATTTACTTCTCGTTTTGCAATTTCAAGAATTTTTCCTTTAAATAAAAAAGGTGTGGCTGCAACCGCTGCAAGCAATACAACAATAACAATACCGATGATTAGGAGTACTTTTTTCATAATGTATAAGTTTTTGGTTTGAACGCTAAAAGTACATAATTTTTTAATTCAAAACATTATTGTCCGATAAAAAAAGTGAGCTAAGTTTTTTAACTCACTTTTTTTATCGGACAATAATGATTTACTCCAAACTCGTCAACTAAACACTAATAATTCAAGAATACCAAATAAGAAAGCATTATGCTAAACCGCTCAAAATCTCGCAGCGTATTGTTTAGACTTGTATTGCTTGCACCGTTTAAATTCAAAGAATCGCGTTTTACATAAGCCACACGAATGTTCACTTCATTACTATAAAAATGTTGTCGGGGACTGCGAATACCTAAATGTGCCACCGGTTCCCACCAATTGCAGTTCATATTGGTAAAAAATGGTTGTCCGCCGGATGTACGCTCTTTAAAAACAGGTATATCGCCGCCAAAAAACGGATATTTTACCCATTGCATACCGGCACCAATTACCACTCCTCGCCGGCTTGCATGGCTTTTATTTGTAGCAGCATAGCCTATGTTGAAATCAATCGTACATGGGGTGCGAAACATAAAATTCACGCCGCCGCCTGTGCTTTTGTTGTAGGCTCTACCAAAACTAATCAATGGTTGGGCTGCCAAGGCTACCGAAAATGTATTGGAAAATTCAAACACATTAAAACGTCCGCCTATGGCTAAGGTTGCATAATTCACTTGTTTGTGTAAAACCGGATTGTTGTGATGCCCAACTGTACCCGAAAATTGCGAAAAATCTAACCCAATAGTTCCTCCTGCTTGCCCGAAAAAACGACCAAAAATGGGCGGTGCTGTCGATATAGGAAGTCTAAGAACTTGCGATGAAGCCGCTGCTGAAAGTGCAACACCAATTAAAATAGCTAAACATTTTTTCATACTCTTTTGTTTTAAATTATTACTTTTTGAATTAATTTTTTGAAATCTCTATTTTGTTTTATAAAATATTTAATGTATTCCACATCTATTTGCCGGTATTTTTTGCGATAGTCTATGTACCGTTTGTGGCGAATAGTTTCGAGCATATTGTCTTTTTTCAACAGCTCGCTATTTTCGGCAAAAAATTTCTCTTCCGATTTTAAAATTTCGGCAATTTCGGGCAAACTTTTATGTATTTGTGTCAATTCATTTTTTATACGGCTCATGTTTTTTGTGTATTCTTCCACCGCAGCCACGTAGCGAGCGTCTTCATTGCTATCGGGTACAAGTTTTGATTTTGCCAAGAGCAGTGCATTTAAATATTCGCCGGTAAGCGAATTGTATTTTTTCAACAAAGCATTGATTGCCGAAAAATTGTTGAGCAACGAATTTACAACGGCATCGACACCCACTGTATGCAAACTGTCGATTTTTGTCATATTTTTGGTAAAAACTTCTTTGGTAATTGATTTATCGGTAATATACACCATGGGCATATTACTGTTTTTATTATTTATATAATTACGCAAAATCTTGGTATTGCGTTCATTCAACGCTTTTGCCTCTTTTTGATTATTGAGTGCAATTTGCGGGTCGGTTTTCAGTAAATTTCCCAAAAGTTCGTCGTAACGTTGCATGGTTTCCACCAAAAGTTCGTGCAGTGAATCGGCTTTTTCCAACAAATCCATACCTTTATATAATTCCTCGTTGCGCTGTGGTGTTGGGCGATTTTGTCGTTTGATAGTTTCTACATTATATTTTTGTTGATTTTTTTCAATCAAGGCAATAAGCGTGGGTATTTGCGTGGTCAGTTTTTGTATGCTTTGTAGCGATTTTGCATATCGTTTGCTCAATGCTTGCGTTTGCGCTTGATGCAATTTATTGTAATTCATCATATCTCGTTTCCACTCATTGCTGCGTATTTGCGCCAATTTTAGCCGTTTGGCATCATTTTGTATAGCTATTTGAAATAGCGTATCGGCTTTTTGTGCATACAAAAGCACATCTTTCAAATCGGCTTGCGAGGCAAATAAATGACCGGTTTCATCTAAATAATGATGTCGTTTGAACAAATCGACCACATAATAATTGTAAAACGCCGCATTTAAGTGCGCATACGGATTTTGCTGCAACACTTCGGACGCAAGAATTTTATATTTTTCTATTTGCGGCAACGCCACAAAATAATCAATTGCCGAAAAATCTTTCATTTTCTGCGGATATTTTTTGAGATGTCGGATAATGGCAGTATCTCGTTGCTGAAATTGCTCAATACTCACAGGATTTTGCAATAGTTGAAACATCGAAAGCATCGGCAAATGCGTTTTTACGGCAGTTGTGGGCGGCACACAAATCCATTGCGGCGAATATTTTTTTATCGGTTTCATTTCGGTGCTTTGTGGCACTCGAAAAAGCGAATACATAAATTTCGACGATTTTGAAACTTCGGGGTCAAATGTTGAGCCGGCGTATGTTAAATCCACAATGTGCCAATCGTTGTCGATTTTCACAATATTCCACGTATGTTCGGCTTTAAATAACGTGTCGCCCGGGAAAAAATCGAAATCTTTCACATAACCGTCCACCACTCCGGCTTTTACATCAACCGCATTGCACATAGCCACAAACAGTTGCGCATATTCCGGACTCAATGCTTTTTTGGTTTTAAGCACTTTTTCGGGCGTTTTCAGTTCAACTGCCCGTGAACCCAAACCCGAATATTGGTATTTTATGTTTTTGGTAATCCAATACGATATTGCCAACACTTTGCTTGCATCGTCTTTGTAAGGCTCAGTAAGATTTTTCGCTAATTTTTCGAGATTTCTTTCGCCCATGACCGAACGAGCCCGTTTATAAATAGCTGCGGTATCAACAGAGGCGGCTATTTGCGCCTGCATTGAGCATTGTAATACAATAAAAAAGAAAAAAAGACCAACGATTTTTTTCATATCTGTGTATGCTGCACTCCTTATATAGTTCAAAATAATTTGTGAAAATACAACTTTTTTGATACAAACGGCATGTTGAGCTAATATTTTTTATCGAAAACAGGAAAAATGGGGGATTTTTCGTTTTTTTGTGTTTATTTCCAGCATTGTAGAGACGTAGCCTGCTACGTCTTTGTTCTTTTTGAGACGTAGCAGGCTACGTCTCTACACGTTTAAATCCACCAATCCTTCGGGAATATTCATGATAATTGAACGTTTTTCTTCGTCAATTTCAACAATAAATTCATCAACCAAAGGAATTAACACCTGCGTATTTTGAGGTGTTTCCACCTCCAAAAGCAGTTGCATGGGGTATTCCAACACATCGGTAATTGTACCAACTAACGTGTGCGGAGCATTGAAAAGCGAGTACGAAACAAGTGCGTGCGAGTCTTCATCATCAACTTCGTCGGCAGTTTGTTCTATGTAAATCCGTAATCCTGCAATTTTTTCAGCATCGTCCACCGAATGAATATCGCAAAATTTGACGTACACATTATTGTTTTTGCACACACATTCTTCTATAAAAAAAGGTACCAATTTCTGTTGAATGTCGAGCAACACATAGTTGCGTTTGGCAAATTCTTTGCTTTCAAGCGCTTTAAGTTCAATGAGTACTGTGCCGTTGCCGCCGTAAGGTTTTGAAATGTAGCCTACTGAGGTGTATTGTTCTATCAAAGGGAACATAATTAATTATTAATTGTAAATTATTAAAATGTCATACCCAGCAGAAAATTTGCTCGAGCAATAATTCCTTTGTAATTATCATCAAACATTTCCGATGAAAAATTTTTATCTTCATTAAAAGGCACTCGCACACCACCACCACAAGTAATATCCATCACAAAACGACCGCCGGAGAGTTTTATGCCGGCGTCGATACCGGCTCCAAATACGTTATTTTTATGCGTATTGTCGTTATATTTTTCAATAATATATTTATATTGTGTGTACGGACTAAAATAAATATTTGCTGTACGCGGGCTCTCAAATGTAAACATTTTATACGCAAGTTCCAACGCATACGCCTCTTTGCTACTACTATACGCAATATTGTACACATACATATCATCGTATAGGTCGTAATAAGATTTACTCATATCCATCATAACCGATGGAGAAATGCGGATTGCTCCATTAACATTGGGCAACATACGTTCATAAGAAACATAAAATGTTTTTGCTAAAAAATAAAAAGGGGAAAATTGCAATTGATTTCTATATTCCTTTGTTTCAGTGTTTTGTGCGTGCAGGTTCATTGAAAATACAATAAAAATTCCTACGATACATGTGATTTTTTTCATATTCATATTTTTTTAGTTATAAACAGTACAAATATATAATAATGTTGTTACAAACAAGTTTTTGTTCAATTAAATTTTTGAATAAAAAAAACAATGTCGTTTAATTAAGGAATTTTTAACCTTCGTGTCTTTGTGCCTTTCTGTCTTCGTGTTTATTTTTTGCGCGCAAGCGCGTTTTGGTGAACATGAAGACACGAAGACAGAAAGGCACGAAGAAAATTTATTGTCAACTCTTGATTCATATTTCTCTTAACTAAACGACATTGAATAAAAAAAACCTAACAAGAAAGTTACACTTTCAAATTAGGCTTTCAAATGAAAACAATTAAAAGTTTCTTATTCTGCAGCCGGAGTTTCTTCGGCAGTTTCGGTTGCTGAGCTTGTCGAAGCATCTGCAACAACTTCTTCGGTTGCTGTTCCCGCAGTTTCTTCTTCCGGAGCTTCTTCGGGTTGCGCTGCTGCTGTTGCTTCTGCTAATTTTTGAGCTTGTGCTTCTTCACGTTTTTTGTTTGCCTCAGTTTCGGCAGCAATACGTTTTTTCATAGCAGCTTGTTTTTCCGATGATAATTTAGAAATAACTGCTTCTTCTTTTTTGCGTTTTTCGTCCAAAAATGCTTGGAATTTTTTCTCTAAGGTTGCTTGGTCGAATGCACCTTTTTTCACACCGCCTTGTAAGTGTTTCATAAATAAAACACCTTCGTTGCGCAAAATCGAACGAGTTGTGTCGGTTGGTTGTGCACCAACATTTAACCAATACAGGGCACGGTCAAATTTCAATTCTACCACCGCAGGGTTGGCAGTTGGTTTGTACGTACCGATTTTTTCAATAAATTTACCATCACGTGGCGCTCTGCTATCTGCAGCTACAATGTGATAAAAAGGGCTCGCCTTTCTTCCGTGTCGTGCTAATCTAATTTTAACAGCCATTGTCTTTGTTTTTTGTTAATTAATAAAAATTTTTGCGCAAAAGTACACTATAATTTTGAATTACAAATTTTAAATTACAAATTATTTTTGCTCCGGCAATTTTTGGCGGAAGCTGATAGCATAAAATAGATTATCAAATTTTGACTATCAAAAAGTGATAGTCAAAAAATGATAGTCAAAAAGTGATATTCAAAATTTGATAATCAAAATTTGATAATTTGAAAATAATGTATTATATTTGTCAAAATTTTATTTTCAAACGTATGAAAAAGAACAACCCATTTTTACTGAAAGGCTACAAATCGAAAGAATTGTTTTGCGACAGGGAAACAGAGCTAAAACACTTGTGTAATAATATAGAAAACGGTATTGACACAACGCTTGTTTCGCCACGCCGCATGGGAAAAACAGGGCTTATTTTGCATCTTTTCAACCATTACAAAAAAAACAAAAACGTTGAATGTTTGTATGTTGATATAAATTTTGCAACGTCGCAAGCTGATTTTAATAAACTGCTTTCGGAGGCAATTCTCAAAAAATTCCCAGAAAAAACCACTATTGGCAAATTGTTTGTGAATTTACTGAAAGGATTTCGACCGGTTATCAGTTTCGACGCCATTTCGGGCGAACCGCAAGTGGCAATTTCGTACAACACGGAAAGCGAAAAAACACATACTTTGCAGGGAATTTTGCAATTTCTCGACTCGCAAAAGCCGCTGATTGTGCTCGCCATAGACGAATTTCAGCAAATAACCGATTTTCCCGAAAAAAACACCGAAGCAATGTTGCGTTCTATCGTTCAGCATTTGCACAATATTCGTTTTATTTTTTGCGGCAGCAAAAAAACAATGATGACCGATATGTTTTCTAACGCTAAACGACCATTTTTTGCAAGCACACAATTTATGTATCTCAATAAAATTGACGACAAAAAATATTCGGAATTTATCGAAAAACAGTTTAAAAAGAATGGAAAACAGATTGATAAAGAGATTATTACATTTATTTTAGAATGGACACGCACACACACTTTTTATACGCAAAGTGTGTGTAATATGATTTTTTTGCAAAGCGACAAAGAATATATTACTATGCAAGAAGCAAAAGATGCCTGCTTGGAATTGATGCAACGCAACGAACCAACATTTTTTCAATATAAAGAGTTGTTGAGTGCCTCGCAATGGAAATATCTCATTGCCATTGCAAAAGAAAACTCGGTAGAACAGGTTACTGCAAAAAGTTTTTTAACAAAGTATAATATTGGCACCCCAACCGATTCGCTGCGATTGAAAAAAACGCTTTTAGACAAAGATTTAATTACCGAAACAATCGGCAGAGAACAAACGTTGTATCAAGTTTCCGATGTGTTTTTTTCGCGGTGGTTGGAGCGGGAGTATTAAAATTTGCAACAACTGCCACCACAAATGAGAGGGAATAGTATCTCATTTTTATTCCCAATACTCTATTTCTCTCTCAACTATCTCCGTACAAATCGGCGGAGTATTTTTTCCTGTTTCATACTTCATCATTTTTGTCCAATTATCGTGTTTATCGTAAGTGTAGGAATATTCTGTTTTATGGACATAATCATCATACTTTCCTTTTGTTAAAACCTCTATTATATTACCCTTTTCATCATATTTGCGGTATGTATCTCCAAGAACATCATCCCTACTTGTCCTTTCTGATTGTAACACACCATTGCCGTAGTAAGTTCTGGTTTCCAGAATAGTTATATTACCTCCATTAAAATAATTCTGTACCCAACGTTGTTCAATCAATATTCCTTTCGCATTGTATTTATAACTTGTTCTATCGTAATTAAAGCAATAACCATAGTTCTGACCACTTAGTATTGAATCTCTATGTTCACTATAAAATTCAAATATTTCTTTGTCATTTGAACATTCTTCGTTAGCCTCGAATATGAGGCGTCCTTCAATATCAAATAAGAGAACACCTATGTATATAGTATCTTTATCGGGTCCTAATATAATTTTTTGCATTATATTTTCTTTCTCATAATATGTATGAATGCAGCGATACATTAATATTACATCTTGGTTGTATTCATTACTACCATATTTGCTATGCTCTAAACGTCGGTCTTCGTTATATACACTTGCCTCGTTATATACGCTTATCTCTCTTTCGAGCAACTTTCCTGCACTATCATATCGACTTTCATCAATCTCTTCCCCATGGTCATTATATTTCCATTTGGTTTTGGAAATTAACTCTTGATTAGAATTATACTCATTTTCTTCGATTTTTTCTCCTTTCTCATTGTAACTCCAAGTTGTTTTATATCCAGACACTCGCAGTACTCGCTCTATCATATTGCCATTAACATCATATTTGTAAAAACAATTAGGTTTCTCTATCAACCGCCCTTTATCATCATACTTCCAAACGACAGTATTCAAAATGCTATCTTTTACCGCTTCCCCAAATTTTTCGCTTACCTTGTAAGTCGTCTCTTTTACAGTTTTGACATTACCGAAAAATTTCTCGCTTTCTTCTTGCGCTACCGCCGTTCCTAAAAAACAAGCTAAGCAAAGTGTTCCTAAAATCAATTTTACTGTTCTCATACCGCTTTTATTTTTTTGAGTTTTTACAAAAAGGCATAAAAAAGCGTGGGAGCTGTAATGTTTATCGATATAGAGGTACGACCAAGCACCTACGCAAAAATAAACAGCCATTCCCACGCTATTGTTATATTAAATAACTCGCGCATGAACGTTTGTACTGCTTATCCCTTTGCTAATTTGGTCGATTTTCTATATCAGGACAAAGCTAAAACGCTTTCATTATGTCTGCCGAACAACCGTTCGACATGACAAATATAGAAAGAATTTTATTACAAACGCTCAAAAGGAATGACTGTTTTGTGTAAAAGTAGAAGAAATGTTTGTTACGGCAAAATTTAACCTCGATATTTTAGGGCATATACGAAATTAATTGTTGCCGTTGCAAGGCTGAAAGCCTTGTATAACCCAGCGTAGGGCATCGCCCTACGACAATGAACCAACAAAAACAACGCCCTGAAAGGGCATAATCGGAAAACAAAATTATTGATTTTGCCCTTTCAGGGCGTAATTGGTGGGGATTTTCAACACACAGGGCGTTGCCCTGTGCTAATATATACAAGGCTTTCAGCCTTTTTAATGCAATTTTACATTCGTAAAATTTCGTATGTTTGGTAAATCATTTACAACAAGCATTACCACAAACGGCAGCAGCACACTTTTATACCGCATCAAAGCTCCCATATTGGGCGTGGTAAAACCAATAATTGTAAAAACTGTTACTACAAACACAATCGCAAGAATTGTGTAATCGCTTGGAATTTGGTTGCTGAGCGTAGTCGAAGTAGAGCATTTTTTTACACACAAAATTATAGCACAAATAATCAATGCAGCAATAATTGTATTTTCCAAACCGGCTAAAAATACAAACACATTCTGCGTATCAAACACATTCGGGCGAAGAAAAACATTGCCCAACCCAACAAAAATTTGTGCAATAAAATTAGACGACTCATCGAATGTTTGCAAAATTATAGCTGAATGGTTTTGCGCTTCGAGCATACGAATAAATGTATTACGCTGCTGCACAAGCACTTCTATTATATTGAAATTTGCAAACCAATGTGCACAAAATGCAAGAAAAATAAGCACGGCAAACGCACAGCCGTAAAAAACTACTGCGTTTGGTTTTTGCCATTTTTGGCGAATTGCGTAAATTCCTAAAAGCGGCAATAAAAAGCCGGCTATGTATATTTTTATATGTAACAATGCAATGCCCCACAAAAGTGCAAAAACTGCAAAACGCATTTTTTTTGTTGTGAAAAACATTGTTGCCGAATACACCGTAAATCCCATAAAAAGCAGCAACCACACTTCTTTCATCAATCCCGACGACCAAAATAAGGTGCTGGGAATGGCGAAACAGGCTATGGCGGCGGGTAGTAAAATGTCGTTTCGACTTCGCTCAACGACCGGTGGCTGAGGCTCTCGAAGCCACCTTGCTCCCAAAAACGCCTTAAACAAAGCAAACAACCCACAAAACGCCAAAAAATTAGCAACAATAAGCATTACCGGCAACGAGCCAAACGCCAAAAGATACAAAAACGAATACAAAATAAGCGTTTGCCGCGTATCGTTGGGCATAGAATTATCGTACGGACGATTCCAATAAGCGATTTTCGGTAATTTTTTCCGTATTTCGGGCATTTTTACCGGAATACGGAAGCTCGCGCGTAAATAATCGCCAAAATCTTCGTGGGCAATAGCGGCAAATTGCGCTGCAGATTGGTAAAACGCCTGAGAATCGCTTTGATTTTTGTAGGTGGGATAGTGCGCATACATTACATAAAATGCAACTGCAACAAGTAATTTTACATAAAACGCACACAAAACTTGCCACGTTTTTAATCCTGTGTTGCGGAAAAAGGGCAATTTCCACAGCAAAACACTAAAACCGGCAATCGCAAATATTGAAATTACAATCTTCATTTTTCATCTGTTTATTTGCAACTGTTTTTTTCAAAGGTCAGATGAAACTCGCGTGATAATCATTTACTTGGGTGATTTGCGATTTTGTATGGGACCTTTGTTTTCCACCGAAGGGTCAATTCCGGTGGAAGGCAGGTATATGCCACTGTCTTTCCACGCTTTGGATACCGCTCCGATAAGAGGTTTTGCAAACATTGATTTTTCTATTGCTTCAACCGGTTTTTCGCGAGTATGAGTAATAACCATTTGCGCCAAAAGCAACAAAAGAGCCGTGATAATCAACCATTTAACCGCACCGAACACTATGCCCAAAGTTCTGTCTAACCACAGCAAATTCAAAGCATTGAAAAATCGCTGCAGTATTTTTATAATCATAAAACAGATAAGTATTACAACAAAAAATATCAATGCCCATGCGGAAATTTCTCTATACGGCACTGCTATATCGGTGTATTGCGAAAGCCACACGGAAACGTCCGTCGTAAACATTGACGCAAGCCAAATTCCTAACACTAAGGCGATAACTGCGCCAACTTCGTTTATAAAACCATTTTTAAATCCTTTAAACGCTCCCCATAAAACGGGAATCAAAATTACAAAATCAAGATAATTCATTGTCAGTATGTTTTTTAGTTATAGAATACACAGGTAAATATGCGGCTAAAAATCCCACGCCGAGCACCATGGCAAGCACGTAGAGAATATCAGCCAAGGCAAGGCGCACCGGAAAAGCGGTAACAACAAAACTATCGCCGCCGGTTTGCAAAAATCCGAAATTTTGTTGAATTAAACTCACAATTGCACCAATAATTATTCCAATAATTGCACCCACAATCGAAATAAGCCAGCCCTCGAAAATAAATATTTTGCGAACGAGCGATTTCGATGCGCCCATACTTTTGAGTATGCGGATGTCTTGTTTTTTGTCGATAATGAGCATAGTAAGCGCGCCCACAATGCTGAACGAGGCAATAATTAAAATCAAACTGATGATTAAAAATGTAATCAATTTTTCACTTTGCGTGATTTTGTACAAAAATTCGTGTTGTTCTTTTTGCGTTTTTACCATAAACTCGGAGCCTAAGGCTTTTTTAATATTTGCAGCAGTAGCATCAATTTTATTTTCGTCGGTACAACGAATGTCAACGCTTGAAACTTGCGTACTATCGTATGAAAACAATCGTTGCGCAAGCGTAAGTGAAGAAATCACGTAACGATTGTCAATGTCCATTTGCACCGAAAATACGCTGCGAGGGTAGCTCAAAACTTTCGTAAAATCGTCCATAGGATTGATTGACGATGCTGTTTTTGTGCGCTTTGGCGCAAATATTTGCAGCACTTCGGTGTAATTTATTCCTGCACCAAGTTCGTGCGCCACGCCATAACCCATCGACACAAAATCGACCTCATCTTCGTACAACACAAAATCGCCTGCCGTGATAAGTGTATCTATTTCAATAACATGAGCGAATTGACTGTCAACACCTTTGAGCCTGCCAACCAATTGGCGGTCGGAATAGGAAAAAAGTGCATCGTCTTCCAACGTTGCCGAAAAAGCAGTAATATTTGTGTTATTTTGCAAAACAGGCGTTACCTCGTTTTGATTGAAAATACGCCCTGTGCTGTGGGTAATTTTTATGTGCGGGTCAAAGGAATTGAACATCGCTGTTACCACATCGGAAAGTCCGTTGAATATCGACATTGCCACAACAAGCGCCATACTCACAACAGCAACCAACACCACCGAAACACCACTAATATAATTAATGGCATTCTTGCTTTTTTTGCTGAATAAATACCGGCGTGCTAAAAAAAATGATACTCCCATATTCAATTAACAATGAACAATTAACAACTAACAATGAATATCATACTATCTAAACTATTATTCCTGTTTCCTAACTCCTGTTTCCTAATTCCTAACCCCTAATCCCTAATCAACTAAATAAGCCACATCTTCCTGTGAAAATGGAATAGAATTATTGTCATACACGTAATTGCGAGCCAATTCTGCTTTTTTCCGTTGCAGACGTTGAATTTTTTCCTCAATTGTGCCTTGCGAAATAAAACGATATACGTTCACATTATTTTTTTGTCCAATCCTGTGCGCACGGCTAATTGCCTGACTTTCAACAGCAGGATTCCACCACGGGTCTAATATAAAAATATAATCGGCTTTGGTAAGGTTAAGCCCCACGCCGCCGGCTTTTATCGAAATCAAAAATATTTTACACGAATTGTCTTCTTGGAATTTTTTGATAATTTCTTCCCGATTTTGCGTGCTGCCGGTTAGATATAAAAATGGTGTTTTGTGTTCCGTAAAATATTCTTTAAATAAATCAAGATGTTTTACAAACGACGAGAAAATCAACACTTTATGATTATGCACCAAATTATCGAGCAAACGCACCACTTCGTCGAATTTTCCCGAAGCATCGTGTTTTTTTCCTTCGTCAATCAGTTTTGGGTGGTTGGCAATTTGCCGCAGGCGCATAAGAGCTTGCAGCACGTTGATAGTCGATTTTTGGTAGGTTTCCTGTTCTATGGAATCCATAATCATGTTGCGCACCTTCGATTTTTCGGTTTCGTAAAGTTTATTTTGCTCCGGCGACATGGAGCATAAGCGAATTTGTTCGGTCAATGCCGGCAAATCACGGGCAACTTCTTGTTTCTCACGGCGAAACACAAATGGATTGATAATTTTTTTCAATTGATTTTCAACCGTCAAATTGTGCGTTTCAGCAGCTTTCATAAAATGTTCTTTGAAAAACGAAAGCGTTCCCAACATATCGCGATTTACGAAATTCAGTTGCGCCCACAAGTCGGTAAGTGAATTTTCAATAGGCGTTCCGGTAAGCACCAAACGGCGTTCGGCTTGCAGTCGCAGTACCGATTTGTAAATTTTCGACTCCGGATTTTTTATCATTTGACTTTCGTCGAGAATGCAATAATAGAAATTGAATTTCTCGAAATACTCAATATCGTTGCGCAAAAGTCCGTAGGAAGTCAGCACCACGTTGTACAACTCGAAATACTTATTATTTTTCACACGGTCATTGCCCAAATAACGAAAAACTTTAATCCCCGGAGCGAATTTCCGGAATTCATTATGCCAATTGTGCACCACCGATGTAGGGGCTACTATCAAAGTCGTAGTTTTTTGCCCTTCGGCTTTTTGTGCATTAATTACATGTTGCAGCAACGTTATGGTTTGCAGCGTTTTACCAAGCCCCATATCGTCAGCCAAACAGCCGCCAAAATTATTTGCATCTAAATAACACAGCCAGCGATAGCCTTCTACTTGATAATTGCGTAGCGTTGCTCGAATTTCCGCAGGCACTTCATTATTTTTCATGCCGTTGGTATCAATGTGCAAAAAGCGGGTTTTTATAGCATCGTTGAATTGCACCGGCAATTGTTGCACCGTTTTATAATGAATGGTTTTGAGCGAAAACACATCGCTTTCGCTGTCTTTTGCGCTGAACAAAAACAATTCACGGTATTTTGCAAACCATTCTTCGGGAATTATACCTATTTGATTATTAGGCAAATGCACCACCGGATTGCCCTGTAAAATATTTTTACGCAGGCGTTTAAACGGAATTTCGTAGTCGCCAAAAGTAACCACCGCAAGCACATCGAACCAGTCAATAGAATTTGACTCAACCGAAATATGTATTTTCGCTTGTAAATTTTCTATTTTTTTGTCCGATTCGTCAAATATTTCAATGCCATAGTGCTCTATAAGCGTTTTTTGTTCACGAATCCACTGTAAAATATCGAAATAGCCGTCGGCTGAAAATTCTTGCAATTGCCAAATGTTTGCGGCATTTTGCAAATGTGCATTTTCCAACTGCTGCGCAAATTCCCGTTCAAATTCAAAATCCCGATGTACACGCACATATTTTGGTAAAGCATTGAAACTTGCATATTCTACCGCATATTTTTTATTGATGTGTAAATCCGAAAATTTCCACGAGCGGTAGCAATAAGTAAATTCCAAAGCCGCATTCCCATTGGGTTCTCGCACAATTGACGCTTGAATTTTGGGAGTTTCGCACACATCATTAATGTCAAATCCATGGTTGATTACCGGATAATTTTTTATGCAATTGAGCACAAAAGTGTCGAAATACTGTTGTTGAAACTTTTGCGGTATCGAAATTGTTGTTTTTGTAAAAAAAGGGAGAAGTTTTTTTCCGTCAATTTTGTTAAAATGATACAATATGTTGTCGATAAGCAGCAAATTCGGTTTGTTCGATAGCAACGTATACTGCTTTTGCAGCAAAGGCAGTTCTTTGCCCTCAATTTTTACTTGCAAGCTATATTCAAGCGCGGTGGCAGTATTGTTGAAATCAAAAATCACTTCCGGTTCTATTTGATTTACAATCACTTCGTCTTCGGAGTGCAAATTAGTGCCGTCGAGACGGACATACAGCGGCACATTGTGTGTTTTTATCAATTCGTAACAGTCAAAAATTTGCTTATCGATGTAGGAACGAATTTTCTCTTTGACTTCCGTATCTTTGAGTTTTTCGAGTTTTTTCAAAAAATCATTTTGTGTATCTCTTTTGCCTGTTGAAAACAGGTTAAACAGTTGCCGTTCATCGTAATTGGCAATAAGTTTTACGATTTTTTTTTCGTGTTTTTCGAGTTCTAATTCTGTCTCAACCACTTCGGGCGATAAAAATTCCGTTACTTCCCAAAAATCTTTATCAAGAGGACGGGTAATGCGGTATGGGGCTAAGATCCAATCAATTAGCCTGTGTTTTTGTATTATAACCGCAAAACGTGTTTCCATAATTTTGTAAAAATTAGCACAAAGATACAAAAAATCAATGAATAATGAACGATGAGCAATGAATATTTTTTTAAAATGTGGGTATGCAGGCTTTTCGAGTATAAAAAACATTCGCAATACAATTATAGTGTTTTTTTGTTTTTCATTTCCTCGTTCCCTAAAACCTTGTTACCTCGTCTCCTAAAAAAGTTAATATCTTTTTAATAAAAAGCAAAAAATAGTGAAAATAAAGATAGGAATATTACAATAATTTGTTTTGTTTTGTAATCCTAAATTTTTTACTAAAACATATAAAATATAGTATATGAAAAAACATAATTTTTATGCAGGTCCTTCACGATTGAGCGATTTTGCGTTAAAAACAACTGCTGAGGCAATCCAAGATTTTGCGGGGACAGGCATTTCACTATTGAGTATTTCGCACCGTACACCCGAATTTCAAGATGTAATGGACAGCGCTTCGGAATTGGTAAAAGAATTATTGAACGTTCCCGAAGGGTATTCGGTACTGTTTTTGCAAGGCGGCGCAAGTTTGCAATTTTGCATGGTTCCCTATAATTTATTGGACAAATCGGCAACCTACATCAACACCGGCGTGTGGGCTACGAGCGCAATCAACGAGGGAAAATGTTTTGGCGAAATAGTAGAATTGGCATCTTCGAAAGATAAAAACTTTTCATATATTCCCAGAGGTTGGGAAAGCCAAGTTGACCCTGCAACAAGTTATGTACATATAACATCGAACAATACTATTTACGGAACACAATACAAAAGCGACCCAAATGTACCGGCGTTGTTGGTTTCCGATATGTCGTCGGACTTATTTAGCCGCCCCGTAGATGTTTCAAAATATGCGCTTATTTATGCCGGAGCGCAAAAAAATGTTGGCGCAGCCGGAGCAACCGTAGTAATTGTGCGCAATGACGTGTTAGGAAAAGTGAACCGCTGCATTCCTAAAATTTTAAAATATCAAACACATATCGAACAAGGTTCAATGTACAACACCCCTCCTACTTTGGCTGTTTACACTTGTTTGAAAACTTTGGAACGTTACCGTCAATTGGGCGGTATAGAGGTTATGCACCAGCGCGCAAATGCAAAAGCACAAATGTTGTACGATGAAATCGACCGCAACAAACTGTTTAAAGGTACGGCAGCAATTGAAGACCGCTCGAATATGAATATTTGCTTTGTGATGAACGAAGAATTTAAAGATAAAGAATCGTTGTTCAACGATTTCGCACAAGCCCGCAATATTCTTGGTATTAAAGGACACCGTTCTGTTGGTGGTTTCCGGGCATCGGTGTACAACGCACAGCGCGAAGAAAGTGTGCAAGCGTTGATTACTGCAATGCAGGATTTTGAAAAACGACATATTTAATAGATAAAAAAAAGGCGGAAATTAAATTTCCGCCTTTTTTTTATCTATTTCTTCCTATTCCGTATAGCCACCTGCACACATTCCCGTTGCGCTATCACTACCGAAACGCCTTTATAGTCGATTTCTTCTCGCAAAATTTTGATATTTTCAGCAAGTTTATTTTTAATAGGCACAAAAGTGCGAATATGTTCGGGGGCAACGCCCACGCCTTCGCAAATTTGTATCAATCTGCCCGTTCCTGCCGAATCCTGACCACCGGTCATAGCCGTTGTGGAATTGTCGGAAATAATAAAGGTAACGTGCGAATTGTCATTCACGGCATCGAGCAAACCGGTTATTCCCGAATGGGTAAAAGTGGAATCGCCCACAAGTCCTACCGCAGGGTGCATTCCTGCATCGGCAGCGCCTTTTGCCATAGTTATGCCGGCACCCATATCTACACAAGTGTTAATTGCCGTAAATGGCGGAAGTGCGCCCAAAGTATAACAACCTATATCGGCAAAAACTTGTTTGTTTTCATAATCCTGCATCACAGCATTGAGCGCCTCAAATAAATCACGATGACCGCAGCCTTTACACAGTTCCGGCGGACGATTAACCACCAGCGCAGGTACGTGTAAGGTTTGCGCCGAAGCTATGCCAAATGCTTTGGCAACGTGGTCAGGATTAAGTTCGCCGGTGCGTGGCAAAGTGCCGTCCATACGACCTTTTATTTTTGGATTGTTGAAAAATCCTCGCAACAATTCTTCATACACAGGGTAGCCTTCTTCGGCAACGATAATACTTTCGTGCGCATCGCAAAAATCTTTTACTTGCTGTTCGGGCAAGGGGTATTGCGAAATTTTTAGCACCGACACATTCAAATTGTTTGCCTGCACCACTTCCATAACATAATTATATGCCAAGCCAAACGCTATAACGCCTTGCGTAGAATTTACTCGTTGTTCCACATTGAATGGCGAATTAACCGAACGCTGTTCTAATTCCGGTTGCAACGAAAGCAAGTGAGCGTAACGGCGGCGGGCAAAAGCAGGCATCAAAATCCATTTGCTTTTATCGGTATCGGGGTTAAGTTTATTTTCGGCACGCATTGTTTGTTGCACAATTGCAGCACGTGAGTGCGAAATTCGAGTTGAAATACGAATAATAACCGGCAATTCCAATTCTTCGGACATATCGAGCGCATAATGTACGGCATCGTACGCTTCTTGTTGCGTAGAAGGCTCAATCACGGGCAATAGTGCAAATTTTCCAAACACACGACTATCTTGCTCATTTTGAGAAGAGTGCATCGAAGGGTCGTCGGCAACAACGAGAGCCAAACCGCCACGCACGCCGGTAAGCGCGGAATTCATAAAGGGGTCGGCGGCAACGTTTAAGCCTACGTGTTTCATACACACAATACTGCGTTTGCCGGCAAACGACATACCAAGCGCAGCCTCATAAGCAGTTTTTTCATTTGCCGCCCACGTACAATGAACGCCGCGTTCGCGTGCAATTTTCGATTTTTGAACAAAGGTGGTAATTTCGGTAGAAGGCGTGCCCGGATAGGCATACGCGCCCGAAATTCCGGCATCAATAGCTGCCAAGGCAATGGCTTCGGCGCCAAGAAGAAGATTTTCTTTCATTATTTTGTTTTATATTTTTTCGTTTATTAATTGTTCTATTGTTTCTATGAATTGTTTTGCGGGTTCAAGAAGTGGCATAATGTCTTCTTTTAATTTCTTTTATTAGTTAATCAAAATTCCCTCTTGCATTACATTTTTATAAAAAGGGAAAAATTTCCCTCTGTCCCACTCTTCTTGCGTATATAAAAGAGGATTTATTGCTACGCCGTAATCCCATCCTATTTCCTCAAACGGAAAAGCATAATTACCAAAATCATCAAAATTCTGCTTACCTTCCTTATTCAACAACACCAACAAATCCCAATCGGAATCCGGTCGAGCATCGCCACGCGCCTGCGAACCAAAAAGAATTACCTTCTCGTTGGGCAATATTTGGCGTTTCAATGCTTGTATTTCTTTGAAAATTTGTTGATTCATAAAAATTCATTTATAAGCATTGCAAAAATAACAATAATTTTCGATTATGCATTACGTGAATTACGTAATTACGAATGTTAAAAAATAATTATCAATTGTCAATTGTCAATTATTAATTGTTTCGTACCTTTGCCCTCGTTATGGAAAATTTTATAGTATCAGCTCGAAAATATCGTCCCGTTACCTTTGCTTCGGTGGTGGGGCAAAATTCTATTACACAGACGCTTAAAAATTCCATTGCCAACAAATATTTGGGGCAGGCGTATTTATTTTGCGGTCCGCGAGGAGTGGGAAAAACCACTTGCGCACGGATTTTTGCAAAAACTATCAATTGTATGAACCTTTCGCCCGAGGTTGAGGCGTGCGACAAATGTGAATCGTGCCGGTCGTTCAACGAATCGGCATCGTTCAATATTCATGAATTAGATGCGGCGTCGAACAACTCGGTGGAAGACATTCGCACGCTGATAGACCAAGTACGCATATCGCCGCAAATCGGCAAATACAGCATTTATATAATCGACGAGGTGCACATGCTTTCAACGGCGGCATTCAACGCTTTTCTAAAAACTTTGGAAGAGCCGCCGAAACACGCAATTTTTATATTGGCTACCACCGAAAAACATAAAATTCTACCTACAATTTTATCGCGCTGCCAAATATTTGATTTTCAGCGCATACGGGTTGAAGATATGGTTGAGCATTTGGCTTCGGTTGCATCGCAAGAAAATATTCCTGCCGAACGTGAGGCATTGAACGTAATTGCGCTCAAAGCTGACGGCGGTTTGCGCGATGCGCTTTCAATTTTCGACCAGGTTGCAAGTTTTTCAAACCGGAATATAACCTATCAAAGCACTATTGAAAATTTGAATGTGCTTGATTATGAGTATTTTTTCAAACTTACCGATAGTTGTTTGAACGAAAATTACGTTGAGGCATTGCTTATTTACGACCAAATTTTAGATAAAGGTTTTGAGGGAAATAATTTTCTTTCGGGTTTGACGGCGCATTTCCGCAATGTGCTTGTGAGCAAAGACCCGCAAACCGTGCAGTTGCTCGAAGTGGGCGATGCTATTCGAGAACGGTATTTGCAGCAAGCGCAAAATTGTACGGTTGATTTTTTGTACAAAGCAATGGATTTTGCAAGCCGGTTCGACGAAAAATACAAACAATCGAATAATAAACGTCTGCACGTAGAATTAGCGTTGTTGCACATCAGCAACATATTTAAAAAAAAAAGCCCTGACGTAGAAACGGCGCAAGTAAGCGCACAAACTGCGCCAACACCGCAACAAAATACAACAGCGGCGGCACAAAAATACCAAACCACCACTAAATCGTTCAAAGATTTGCAACGGGAAGTTGCGCAGACAGTTAGCGCAGTTGCCGAACCTGCGGCGGTTTACGAAAAAACTGCGCCGCAACCGGCAATTACTCCCGAACCTGCACCGCAACCCATACCGCAACCCGCACCTCAACCCACACCTCAACCGCAACGCACAATAAATCAAGCAGATATTGATACGGTATGGGCTGAATGTAAACAGCAATTTGCCGGCGATATGCAATTGCAAGTTATTGCAAACAATGTTACACTTACCTTGCTCACTGCCAACGAATTACAATGTGTGTTGCAAGCACAATCGCAGCAAACACCATTTGAGCAAAAAATTCAGCCTGCAATTATTCGCTTTTTTAGAGAAAAATTAGGCGTTACATTTTCGCTGCAAATTTCTGTTCCCGAAGTGGTTGTTGAGAAAAAAATATATGGCGCACATGAAAGTTTTGATTATTTGGCGCAAAAAAATCCGGCGGTGGAGAGTTTGAGGGAGAAATTGGGGTTGGAGTTGTGAAATAAAATACAAAGAAAAAATCAAATAATGAAACGAGTTTCAATAATACTATTGTCTCTTTTTTGCGGAATATTTATTTGTTCTGCGCAAAATATTTCTGATACGGTTTTTATGAATGTTATAAAAATCGAAGATAAAAATATTACAAAACTTGGAACAAGAATGCTTATTGATGTGTCAATTCCTTCGGATATAAAAGTTCCTATTGTTTTTTTCAATACCAGCGTAACAAATGAAATTCCACAAGATTTATTGTTTAAACTTTATCTTGACTACGATTACATAATGTTTATTGTTCCCGATTGGAATGTTTCAAAAACACTTACTATTTATAAACTTGACAGAGGGCGCAGAAATGGGACAGGAAAAAAAAGTGTGGATAGTTTAAATATACAAGAAAATTTTCCAAAACTTCAATTTGCAGATATGACGTTGAAAGATGGAGAAATTGATATTTATTTTGCAACAGGATGCAACCTTTTTATTTATGAATGTTCTAAATCAAAGCGAGAATTTTTGAAAAAAAATATTGATAAAATAGGGGACGCATATAAACTTGTACATGGATACGAGGGAGAGCATACAATCTATTGTACTCTTGTAGGAACGGCAGAAGAAAAATTAAATTTTTTAGTAGGTGGTTTTTTAGAGGCAACACCTTATATTTACACGCCATTCAGATTAAATATAACAAAAGTAGATAGGTTCAACCCATAAATGCAGCTTCTCGGAGTAAAAAAATGGCACACAATATTTAACAACAAATAATTAAAATATATCTTGATTATTTAGATTTATTGTATATCCCCGTCTGGCGCAAGTTTGTAACTTGTGCCGATACAGAAAAAAGAAAATCCCTCGAAAATTAAAGGACTAAAAAAAATAAAAATGACCACCGAAACAGTAAAAGAACTCGCCCGAAACGCAGGAGCAACAGTAGCAGGCATAGCCGCTGCCAAAGATTTCACGCTTGCGCCCGACGGATTTAAACCTTCCGACAGGCTTGAAGGTTGCCTCTCTGTTGTTGTTCTTGGTACGCCATTTCCGCAAGAAGCTTTATCTGTAAATTTATCGGAATATACGGAAATTCGCAACGGAATGTTGAAAAAAATGGACGCTGTGGCGAAAGAAACGGCAAAACAAATCAAAGCAAAAGGTTATAAAACAGAGGCAATAGGCGGCATAGCCGGTAAATATGTGAACGGTAAATTCTTCGGACATATCTCTTTGAAACACGCCGCAGAATTGGCAGGACTTGGCGTTATCGGCAGAAATTATTTGCTTACAAATCCCGAACACGGCAATTTGCTTTGGTTCAGCGCAGTGCTTACCGATGCAGACCTTGTACCCGATGAAAAAGCAGACTACACAATGTGTGAAAATTGCAACAAATGCGTTGAAATGTGTCCTTCAAAAGCATTGGAAAATCCCGATTCATTCGGGGCAAAAGAATGTAATAAGCACTGTTGGAAAATGGTAAATCGCACATGGGAATTAAACTGTTTTTTATGCCGTAAGGTGTGCCCTTATCGGTTTGGAAATTAATTTTAAAAGAACACGGATAACACAGATGACGCGGATTTACACAGATAAAACACTTTTGCAATTTATAGAATTATTGACGAATAAAAATCCGTGATAATCTGCGTTATCCGCATCATCCGTGTTCTAAAAAAACTTAAAACTTAAAATTATGCTCACTTTCCCCAACACAAAAATAAATATAGGTTTACGAATTACCGAAAAACGCCCCGACGGCTATCACAATTTAGAATCATTGTTTTACCCCGTAAAAGGTCTGTACGATTGTTTGGAAATAGGCGAAGCGAAAGAATTGACATTTGAAAATACCGGTTTGCACATTGATGCGCCTATGGAAAAAAACCTTTGCGTAAAAGCGTGGCAATTGATGAACGAACATTACAACATTGCGCCGGTGCGTATTCATTTGCACAAAGTTATACCTTTTGGCGCAGGTTTGGGCGGGGGCTCTGCCGATGCTGCTTTTGTGCTTACTGCTTTGAATGAGTATTTTAACTTGAATATTGCTACCCCCAAATTAGAAGAATTGGCTTTGCAACTTGGCAGCGATTGCCCGTTTTTTATACAAAATCAACCGAAATTTGTTGCCGGACGCGGTGAAATTTTTACTCCTACCTCAATTGATTTAAACGGTTATTATATTGTGTTGGCAAATCCTCAAATTCACGTAAGCACAGCACAGGCATACGCAGGCGTAAAACCTTACAAACGGGAAAAATCATTGTTTCAAGAAATAAATTTCAATCCTCGCAATTGGCAGGGAGTGGTAGAAAATGATTTTGAACAATCGGTTTTTGCATTACACCCTGCAATTGAAAAATTCAAAAATGATATGTATGCCGCCGGCGCAATCTACGCCGCCATGAGCGGAAGTGGCTCTACGGTTTTTGGAATTTTTGAAGAAAAACCCTCGGCGCGTATTTGCGATAGTGTGATTTGGCAGGGATTGTTGTAAAAATAATCGGTAATTGTTAATTGTTAATTGTTAATTGATTTGTATTTTCGTAGCCACAAAATTTATAGCAATGAACAACAAAACACTCCCTTTTTCAAAGTCTCAAATAAAAGAAATAATTGCCCAACACCCTACGCCGTTTCATATTTACGACGAGGAGGCAATGCTCGAAAATGCTCGAAAATTCAAAGCCGCCTTTGCGTGGAACAAAGGTTTTAAAGAATTTTTTGCCGTAAAGGCAAATCCCAATCCTTATATTATAAAATTGCTTGCAGGTTGTGATTTTGGTTGCGATTGCAGTTCCTACCCCGAATTGTTGCTTGCCGCGAAAGCAGGCGTAACGGGTGAAAACATTATGTTTTCCTCGAACAACACCGCTGCCTACGAATTTCAAAAAGCACGTGAACTTGGTGCAGTCATAAACCTTGACGATATAAGCCACGTAGAATATTTGGAAAAAAAAGCAGGTTTACCCGATTTGATTTCATTCCGTTTCAACCCCGGTGCACTCAAAGAAGGCAATGCCATAATCGGACACCCCGAAGAGGCAAAATACGGTTTTACCGAAGCGCAATTGTTTGAAGGTTACCGTTTGTTGCAGCAAAAAGGCGTAACACGTTTCGGCATACACACAATGGTTGCTTCAAACGAACTCAATGCTGATTATTTTGTGGAAACTGCCGAAATTATGTTTAATCTTATTGCGCGTCTGCACAATGAATTGGGCATACGATTTGAATTTGTGAATTTGGGCGGCGGCATTGGTATTCCCTATCACCCCGACCAAACTGCGGTTGACATGAATTATGTAAGCGCAGGAATTAAACAAAAATACAATGAAATTATTGTGCCGAATAATCTTAACCCGCTCGCTTTATATTTTGAATCGGGGCGTTACATTGCCGGACCTTACGGCTATTTGGTTACAAAAGTAAAACATTTTAAACATACCTATCGCGATTATGCCGGCGCTGATGCAAGTATGCACAATTTAATGCGACCTGCGTTGTATGGTGCATATCATCATATTACGGTAATGGGCAAAGAGAACGAAGCACACAATTATATATATGATGTAACCGGCTCGCTCTGCGAAAACAACGATAAATTTGCAATTCAACGCAATTTACCAAAACTTGAAATCGGCGATATTTTGGTAATTCACGATACCGGTGCACACGGGTATTCTATGGGATTTAACTATAATGCAAAATTGCGTTCGGCAGAATTATTGCTGCGCCCGAATGGCAGTGTGCTGAAAATTCGTCGTGCCGAAACTGTTGAGGATTATTTTGCAACGCTTGATTTTGCGAAATTAGAGGAGTTTAAATAAATTTTGTTTTTTGAGAAAAGTTTGTATCTTTGTAAGGTAATTTTTATTCATATAAATATGTACATCTATCATAATATTATCAATATTAATCCCGAAAAACGCTTTGGAAAACCGTGTATAAGAGAAACTCGCATTACGGTTTACGATGTGTTGGAGTGGTTGTCGGCAGGTATGACTTACGAAGAAATTCTTGCAGATTTTCCGGAACTGACACGACAGGACATTCTTGCCAGCCTTGCTTTTGCCGCACAACGAGAACGAACTTTGCAATACGTTTGATATGAAGTTGCTGTTTGACCAAAATATTTCGTTTCGTGTAGTACGTTTACTTCCCGATAGTTTTGCCGATAGCCGACATATTCGGCAAGTTGGCTTGAACGACCGGAATGACATAGAAATATGGCAGTTTGCCAAACAAAATGATTTTACGATTGTTACTTTTGATGCTGATTTTTTTGATATTTCGGTATTAAAAGGCTTTCCGCCAAAAATTGTTTGGTTACGTACCGGAAATATGACTACCACTGAAATAGCGGAATGTATGCTTCTTAATTATTCAAATATCGTTTCTTTTATCAACAATCCTAACCAGAGTTGTCTGGAAATTAGTTAATATGTCCCAATCATTTAAAATTCTAATCTCTAATAACTAAATTATATGTTACCAAACGTAAACCCAACTCAAACGCAAGCGTGGAAAGCGTTAGAAGCCTATTATGCTTCGTTTCAAAACACGCAAATGAAAGATTTATTTGCAGCTGATGCCAATCGTTTTTCAAAATTTTCATTGCGTTTTGAAGATATTCTTATAGATTTTTCAAAAAACCGAATTGATGAAAAAGTAATGTCGCTACTTGTGCAATTGGCTCAAGAATGTGGACTAACTGACGCTATCAACGCAGAATTTTCCGGCGAAAAAATCAACAAAACCGAAGACCGTTCGGTGTTGCACATTGCGCTTCGCAATCGTAGTAATACGCCAATTATGAGCGAAGGGAAAGACGTGATGCCCGGAATTAATGCCGTGCTTGCGCAAATGAAAGATTTTTCGGAGCAACTGATTTCGGGCTCTTGGAAAGGCTACACAGGCAAAGCTATTACCGACATTGTAAACATTGGTATCGGCGGTTCCGATTTAGGTCCGTTGATGGTTACCGAGGCTTTGAAACCATACAAAAAACAAAATATCAACGCACATTTTGTATCGAATGTTGACGGCACGCACATTGCCGAAACGTTGAAACGAGTAAATCCCGAAACTACATTATTTATTGTAGCATCGAAAACATTTACCACCCAAGAAACTATGACCAACGCCGAGAGCGCAAAATCATGGTTTTTGGCAGCGGCGAAAAACGAAGCGTTTGTAAAAAATCACTTCGTAGCATTGAGTACCAACGCCAAAGCAGTTGCCGATTTTGGCATTGACACCAAAAATATGTTTGAATTTTGGGATTGGGTAGGCGGTCGTTATTCGTTGTGGTCGGCTATTGGGCTTTCAATTGCTTGCACTTTGGGCTACGAAAATTTCGTGGAACTTTTGGAAGGTGCTCACGCAATGGATAATCATTTCAAAAATACCGATTTCGATAAAAATGCGCCGGTAATTCTTGCGCTTATTGGCTTATGGTACAATAATTTCTATGGAGCAGAAACCGAAGCAATTCTTCCATACGACCAATATTTACATCGTTTTTCGGCATATTTCCAACAGGGAAATATGGAAAGTAACGGTAAATATGTAGATAGAAACGGCAAAAAAGTGAACTACCAAACCGGTCCAATTTTGTGGGGTGAACCGGGAACAAACGGACAACATGCTTTTTACCAGTTAATACACCAAGGCACAAAATTAATTCCGTGCGATTTTATGGCGCCGGCAATTTCGCACAATCCGATTTCCGACCATCACCCAAAACTGTTGGCAAACTTTTTCGCACAAACCGAAGCCTTGATGATGGGAAAAACTGCCGCACAGGTGCAAGAAGAATTGCAAAAAGCCGGAAAATCGCCTGCCGAAATCAACGAATTGCTGCCATTTATGGTATTTGAAGGAAATATTCCTACCAACTCATTGTTGTTCAAAAAATTAACTCCTCGCACTTTGGGCGCATTGATAGCAATGTATGAACACAAAATTTTTGTACAAGGCGTTATTTGGAACATTTTCAGTTTCGACCAATGGGGTGTGCAATTGGGCAAACAGTTGGCAAACGTAATTTTACCCGAATTGCTGAACGAAAACGCCGTTACCAGCCACGATGCTTCGACTAATGGGTTGATAAATGAGTATAAGGCTATGCGGAAATAAAACTTTTTGAAAGTATTTTTGAACGCAGATGACACAGATAACACGGATTTTCACAGATTAAATATTTTAAAAAATCTGCGGCAATCTGCGTAATCCGTGTCATCTGCGTTCTTTTCCCTTTTTATGCAAAAAAACTACCCACATATCGGCACCGTTGAAATTGTTGTAAACAAACGCCTGAAACGCATCAATCTAAAAGTGCAAAAAACAGGTGTGGTACAACTTTCCATGCCGCATGCAAAACATTTGCCCGAAGCAGAAAAATTTTTACTGCAACGCAGCGATTGGATTCTAAAAACCAAACAAACGGTTGAGCAAAAATTGCAAAAAAAATTATTGCTCAGTGATACCGAAAAAATCACTCCTCAGCACGATTTACGTTTTGTAGAAATTGAAAGCGTCAAACAAATACGAGCAAAAATAAGCGAAACGGAAATTATTATTTTCATTTCGCCGAACATAGACCGCAGCACCAAACAAGTGCAGGATTTTATACGAAAAGTTCGCGAACAGGCATTGCTCTACATGGCGCAAGATTTTATTCCGCAACGCTTGGCGCAACTTGCCGCTGAACATACATTTCGTTACTCACAATGCAAAATTTCGAGAGCAGCAACTCGCTGGGGAAGTTGCTCGCATAGTGATACCATAAATATTAGTTGCTACATTATGCTACTGCCGCCGCATTTGATTGATTTTATTTTGCTCCACGAATTGACGCACACCATACACAAAAATCACGGCAAGGAATTTCATGCACATTTGCAACGTTGTTTGCACAAACCCGAAAAAGATTATGAACGGGAAATCCGGCGGTATTCTATTGCGAATTAATTATACCACCGAGCTATACGATTAAATATTTTTTGATTTTTGCTGACAAACGACAATACATTGAGCAAAAACGGAAACCGAATAATTGCTCGCTGTATGCGCAGGCGATTTTTAATTTCTCGCTGAATGCGTTTTTTCAAAGCCTCTTCGTAAAGTTTTGTTTTTTGTGCCGAAAAATCCTGCGTTTGCACACAATCAACAGCTTGCAAAGCTGCCAAACGTCCACTCAACATAGCATTACCAATGCCGCCGCCCGAAATGGGGTCTATCAACGAAGCCGCATCGCCACAAATCATAAAACCTTCGCCGGAGCAATTAAATACATTATTATTATATGGTACTAAACCACCTTGAATAGGCGAAATTATGCGAGCATTGGCAAAACGTTTCTTCAATTCTTCGTCGCCACTAATCCATTGCTGCATAATTGCTTGTATGTTTTCCGGTTGTGTTTTTAGTTTTTCAATTGCTCCGCCAAAACCAACATTGCAAATTCCGTTTGCCATTGGGAAAATCCACAAATAACCCGGAAAATATTCTTTTTTGTAGTGTAATTCTATACTTTGCGCATCACAACCACTCACGCCTTCGTAGTAAGCTCGAATGGCAACGCCGTTTTCTTTTTCGGAATATTTTTCGCCGGTCAATTGTTGTGCAATGTTCGATTTTGCACCATTTGCAACTATCAATAAATAAGTTTTATATGTATTTCCTTGCGCATCGTGCAAAATAAATCCTTGTTCCGTTTTTTCTTGGTTACTGAGCTTGTCGAAGTATTGTACCGGCGTTTGTTGAAAAACTTCAACATTTTGAGAATTGCGTTGCACCAACGAAAACAAAAAATTGTCGAAAAATTCACGTTTGCATACGTAGCCAAAATTTTTCAAGTTTAGCACAGAGCGATTATTTTTATACACGAATGTTGTGCTACTCATTGTTTGCTTTTCGGCAAATTGCATAAATTCATCGTAATATTCTTGTGAAATTGCCCGTAAGGTATTCACGCTGCGGTCACACACGCCATCGCCGCAAATTTTAGGGCGGGGAAATGTTTCTTTTTCAAACAATGCTACACGGCAGTTTGATTGTGCCAACGTGAGTGCAGCAGCACAACCGGCTGGTCCGGCTCCTATTATGGCTATGTCGAAGGAGAGCATTGTAATTTCGATTTTTATTATTTCACTTTTACCAAATACACCGTACTTCGAGCACTTCCTTGTTTCTCAATCATTCCTTTGTTCTGTAAATCAGATAAAATCCTTTTTACCGTTGGGTTAGGAATATTCAATTTATTGGCAATTTCGCTTGATTTTACGCCCGAATAATTTTGAATGATTGTCAAAATTGCTTTTTCACGAGGCGAAAGTTGCGCTTCTATGCCGCTTTGTTCAAGTTTTTTCATCAATTGCGTTTGAATGTTACACAAAGAGTTTAAAAAAAAGTTAATCCAAACGGTTATATTTTCATTAGGTCGCAGTGCTTGACACGTTCGCAATGCTTGATAATACTCCGATTTGCGGCTTTCAATTTCATGCTCAAAACTCACATATTGTATCCATTTATATCCATTTTTCAATAACAAAAGCGTTGAAAGCAAGCGGCTTAACCGTCCGTTGCCGTCTTGAAACGGGTGTATGCTCAAAAATTCATATACAAACGCCGCACATTTTATTAATGTATGTACTTCTTTTTCTGTATTATACCATTCAATTAATTGTCTAACAGCGTCTTCGGTAGCAAAACCTGCATCGGTAGTTTGAAAAATAATCTGCCGAGTTCCGTCAACAAACGTTGCCTCCACTGCGTTGCTATGCTGTTTGTAATCGCCCTTGTGCCACTCGTCTTTTGTGCTGTATTTCATCAACAAATTGTGCAAACTTTTGATATTATTTTCGGTAATAGCAATATCGTCATAACTTTCCGAAATCAAATCAAGCACATCAAAATAACCGACAACTTCCTGCGAATCTCTATCGGTAAGTTTCGTAATATCAATGTTTTTCAGCAAAACATCAATTTCTTCGTTGGTCATTTGATTACCCTCTATACGATTTGAAGCACCCACGCTACGCACCGTTGCAATAGATTTTAATTGTTTTAAACTTTGCCCTTCGCGCCGTTCTATTGCTGTCCATTCCGCGTCGAAACGGTCTATTACACTGATTAGATTTATCAATTTCCAATCAATATTCATTGAAAAGCTAAACACTTGATTTACCATAACTTATATTTTTGAGTGATACGATATGAGCCGCAAATATACGATAATGATACGATAATGCCAAATGTTTTTAATGAAAAATGATACGATATGAGCCGCAAATATACGATAATGATACGAAAAATAATTTCGGTTTTGTTCGATATTTTTGTCAAAAACATTGAAGATAAAAAAATGCTATTACTTTTGCATACTTTATTGTCGTAATAAATATGCGCTTCAAGAAGTAAATGAGGCTCAAGACAAACATCGTCCTTTCAACAATTTATATGAACTTTCCGGAAATTTATCTGACTCTATTGAGCAAGAATTGCGCACGGCTCTTAACCGGGAAACAACAGAAGACGACACGCACCCAAGTCCAAATGACAGATTCCGCTATATTGCAAATATCGATAGTGCCGCCGTTAGTTACGATACTTCGTTGATAAGGGATTTATTCACAGATTGGAACGGCATTACGGCAGAGATGACTAAGGAGGTTGAAGCGCAATATTAGTGAAGTAGTCGAAACAAACTTTGCCTAAATTGAAATTTTTAAAAATCCTTTTTGTAGTTCAATGCCGCAAAGAGATTTTTTTCATTTCCCGCCAAAATGTCATAAAAATTCTGCCAAATAAAAAGCCCTTTTTCCATTTTTTATACATTTTTCTGCCACATTTACACCGAAAATACAAAAAAATCGTATGGCACAATCATTGACAAACGAAAAGAAAAAATTCGTATAAACAATTTAAAACATAAATACAATGGGAAAAATTATTGGAATCGATTTAGGAACTACCAATTCATGCGTTTCTGTGATGGAAGGAAACGAGCCGGTGGTAATTCCAAACAGCGAGGGAAAACGAACAACTCCTTCGATTGTTGCTTTTGTGGACAATGGCGAGCGTAAAGTGGGCGACCCTGCAAAACGTCAAGCTATTACCAATCCGGAGAAAACTATCAACTCTATCAAACGCTTTATGGGCGAAACGTTTGACCAAGTGGCAAACGAAATTCCCCGCTCGCCATACAAAGTAGTGCGTGGCGACAACAATACGCCTCGCGTGCAAATAGACGACCGCAAATTTTCGCCACAAGAAATTTCGGCAATGATTTTGCAAAAAATGAAAAAAACCGCCGAAGATTATTTGGGTCAAGAAGTTACCGAAGCGGTTATTACCGTGCCTGCGTATTTCAACGACAGCCAACGTCAAGCTACCAAAGAAGCGGGCGAAATTGCCGGTTTGACCGTAAAACGTATCATTAACGAGCCGACTGCCGCAGCGTTGGCGTATGGTTTGGACAAAGCGCATAAAGATATGAAAATTGCAGTATTCGACCTTGGCGGCGGTACGTTCGATATTTCAATTCTTGAATTGGGCGACGGCGTGTACGAAGTAAAATCAACCAATGGCGATACTCACTTGGGCGGCGACGATTTTGACCAAGTAATTATCGACTGGTTAGCTGACGAATTTAAAAAAGAACACAACATTGATTTGCGTAAAGACCCAATGGCATTGCAACGTTTGAAAGAAGCTGCCGAAAAAGCGAAAATTGAGCTTTCGAGTTCATCTTCTACCGAAATCAATTTGCCTTACATTATGCCGGTTGACGGTATTCCGAAACACTTGGTGCGCACGCTTACCCGCGCTCAATTCGAGCAATTGGCAGATAAATTAATTCAAGCCGTAATTCCGCCGTGTGCGCAAGCGTTAAAAGACTCAAACCTTTCGGCATCGGAAATCGACGAGGTTATTTTGGTTGGTGGTTCTACCCGTATTCCTATCATTCAAGATAAAGTACAACAATTCTTTGGAAAAGTTCCTTCAAAAGGTGTGAACCCCGACGAAGTGGTGGCAGTAGGCGCTGCAATTCAAGGCGGTGTGCTTGCCGGCGATGTGAAAGATGTATTGTTGCTCGACGTTACTCCGCTTTCACTCGGTATTGAAACCATGGGCGGCGTGATGACAAAATTGATAGAATCGAACACGACAATTCCAACCAAAAAAGCGGAAACATTCTCAACCGCAAGCGACAACCAACCTTCGGTGGAAATCCACATTTTGCAAGGCGAACGTTCAATGGCGCGCGACAACAAAACAATCGGTCGTTTCCACTTAGACGGTATTCCACCTGCTCCACGCGGCATACCGCAAATTGAGGTAACTTTCGATATTGATGCAAACGGAATTTTGCACGTAAGCGCCAAAGACAAAGCTACCGGCAAAGAGCAATCAATCCGTATAGAAGCAAGTTCGGGTTTGAGCGATGCCGAAATAAAACGTATGCGCGACGAAGCAAAAGCCAACGAAGCCGCCGACAAAGAGGCAAAAGAACGCATTGACAAATTGAACCACGCCGACAGTTTGATTTTCCAAACCGAAAAACAATTGAAAGAGTTTGGCGAAAAACTCCCTGCCGACAAAAAAGCCCCAATTGAAGCGGCTCTCGCCAAATTGAAAGAGGCTCACAGCAAACAAGACCTTGCTGCTATTGACGCTGCAAGCAACGAACTCAATACTGTGTTCCAAGCGGCGAGTCAAGAGATGTATGCTAATGCGCAGAATGCACAACAAGGTGCGCCTAATGAGCCACAGGGTGCACCGAATGGTGGCGGTGGGCAATCTGATGAAGTAACTGATGTCGATTTTGAAGAGGTCAAATAGTTCAGTTGAAAATTGACAGTTGAAAATTGAAAATGAAAGCGGTAGGACGAAAGTTTTACCGCTTTTTTTTGGTTTTTTTAGAATATTTTTTGCTCCGCAAATGGTTGAAAACCATTTATAACCCAGCCCAACAACGCCTTGGGGAAACAATAAAAATACCTATATGCGCCTTGAAAAGGCAACATAAATTATGTCTTGAAAAATCATTTTGCCCCAAAAAAAACAGCATAAACTACGTCCAAAGATATTTTTCATCGAAATCAACGTTATATTCTCGCAAAAATTTCACATATTCCTCTTGAAATGTCTCGTTTTTGTGATGTTGTTTTTGTTTTTCAATGTATTTTTCTACAATTGCCACTTTCGATTGACTAACCGAATAACCTGCATAACCACCTTGCCACGCAAAAAAACGATAATGCTCGCCTTTGCCTTTAATCCAACGACTACTGTTACGTTTTATTTCTTCAACAAATTGTGCTAACGATATATTTTTCGACATTGTTGTTAAAATGTGTACATGATTTTCCGTTCCGTTAATCATAATCGGCAAGGCATTGTTTGCCTTGATTATTCCACCAATGTAGGCATACAATTCTTTTTCGTCTTCGGGGCAAATTGTTACATCATTATTTTTGATATGAAAAACAATGTGAACATACAATTTTGATAATGATTGTGGCATGATTTTATTTTTTTGCAAAATTACACAAAATTAGGTTTAATAGACAAAATTATGTTACCTTTCAAGGTGCATATTGGCATTTTTATTTTTGTGTCATGAATGGTTGAAAACCATGTATAACCCAGCCCAATCCCAACGGGTTGGGTAAAAAATACACATACCATTATACGCCTTGTAAAGGCAGCATAGTTTATGTTTTGTGAAATTATATTGCCTTTGCAAGGCGCATATAGGTGTTTTTTATTGTTACCCCAAGGCGTTGCGTTGGGCTGGGCTATAAATGGTTTTCAACCATTCGCAAGGCGTAAATTTCTTGTGGTTGAAAGTTTTATTGCTTTTTTTGTTTTGGTATTCTAAAAATTCGTATTATTGCTCAGTTATAAAACGAAAAAATAAAATCAGTGTCTACAAGCACTTTATGATACTTATTGGAAAAATAGCGAATTACTGCTATTCTTGTACTATCATTTTCCACAATTTGAGCCCTTTATAAAGGGCACACTTCAAGAATAAGTATGTGAAACGCCGTGTGTAGCGGCGTGGAGCAACTTGCCGGAAGTGTGGGCGTGGAAACCTGATAGTCAGACAGGTTGTTTCCACGCTATTTTTTTATCAAAATTTAATCTGAACAAACAATAACATCAAAAACAAATATTTATGTATCAAACATTTACAAAAAACAAGTTTTTTTTAACAACAGCACTATTGCTGTGTTTTTGCGTTTTTACAAATAACGCAATAGGGCAAAATACAGACGGTTACATTATGCAGATAAACGGTGACAATATTTATCTGAAACTACACACTTCCAACGTAAAAGTTGGAGAAGTATTATCAGTTATGAGCGAGGGCGGTTACATAAGAGACCCCAAAACAGGACAGAACATTCCGATTGTCCCCGAAGTTATAGGACAGATAAAAGTAATTCAAGTTACCAACGCTTATTCCATTGGAAAAGCATACGGAAATACCGAAACAGACCAATTAGCCGATGCAATGACGATAAAAAAAGGGACTTTGTTGCAAACTGACGGCTACGGCGCAACAGGCGTTATTATAGCTCCTGCCGAGTTGAATTTCCCACAAGGAATGAATACTATGGTTGGCTCTTATGAAGCAGGCGAAGGGTATATAGGCGATTATGTGTCGGCGGCATTGATAAAGCATTTGTTGAAATCCGACAAAATTCAAATATTAGACCGAAGTATGATAGAAATACAGCAAAGAGAAATCAATATGGGTCAAACGGGCGAATTTGATTTTAATTCAGCATTGCAATACGGTAAAATTCAAGGGGCTCGCTATATTGTAAAACTTACAATGCTCAAACCCGATGTGGCAAATATTACTAACAACGTGCCGGTAAAAAGTGCCGCACAATTTGGCGGAGCTGTTGCACGAGCGGCAGGAGTAAAAACAGAACCTACCACCATAGGCAATACAGGAGTTAATATAACTGAAATATTGCCCGATAGAATGAAAATAGAAAAAGTAAAAGTGCAGGTTACAATAGTAGCTCGCGTAGTGGATTTACAAACAGGACAAGCATTGTTTACGACCGATGCCAGAGCAGAAGAAGTAGGCAAACCCTCAACAGCCTTAGATTTTTACGGATTTGGTATTGATGTTTCTGATTTAACCGTTAATCAAGGAAATTTTACACATTCGGTATCGGGCAGGGCTATTGATAAAGCGTTCAATATAATTGGTCCAAAATTGAATTATTTTTTTAGTACGAATTTATAAACCTTTTAAAATTATAGAAAAATGAAAAAGATAATTACAATTATGGCGACTTTATGTCTTGCGAATATAGTGTTAGGACAAGCACCTAAGCCAGCTGACCCGGGACCTCGTCCCGATGCGAGAATGAGCGGATTTGAAATACCAGCAGAAGGTGGAGCTCTTAAACATAAGAAAACAGGAAAAATCAGAGAAATCTATATTCCTGTTTCTGTATTGAATCCAATGATAAAAGATATTAAAGGGCGAGCAGGTTCTCTTAAATGGAGTTTCCCAACGTTACCTGATGCTGATTGGGATGCTGTTGCCTCTGGGATTGGAGTTGCTACTGCGGGAATAAGTGGGGTTGCTGCGAGTACCGTTGTTGCTGCGCCAGCAGCGCCTATAATTTTTGTAGTAGGTGAAGGTATTGCATCAGCAATCGTTATTTATGATAATGTTAGCAATGCCTTGGATGTAACTGATGATAATATCAATGCTATCATTGAAGGTTGGAATGGTAAGAACGCAAAAAAAATTGTTGAATGTGCATCAAATAATAGTAATAGATATGTTGTTATTCCTATTCAAAATTCGCTTGCATCGGTTACGTGTAAGAGAGATAACATAGTAACAGATATGAATGGAATTGATTACGAAATGAAATCTTTAAACAATCTTACTTCTTCTGATTTATCAGATATTGATAAAGTACTTGCAAAGTATAAATTCAGCAGTAGTTCTGTTAAAAAGAATAATGCAGGGAATCAAAGTGGAAGAAGTAACAACACCGCTTCAAATAATCAGCAACAAACCGTCAAACAAGTAGGAAATCCACAACCAATAAACGCCGACCGTTGGACAGCCCACGCTACACCTATTTATAGCCGTTGGAATCCATTAACAAAGCAAGGCACAATACTTCCGGCTGGTACTCGAATAAAAGTAACTGAAAAGATTAATTTAAGCAATGGGAAATCTTATGCTTATTTTTATCCCTATCAACCGGGATTGCCATCGGGTTTTGTCGATGCTGATTGTTTAAGAACTTCTGCGCCAAGCGGAAGTTCTAATAGTGGTGGAAATACAACAACTCAATCAGTTTCTATTACTCAAAAGCAACAAATAAACGCCGACCGTTGGACAACTCACACCATTCCTGTTTATAGCCATTGGAATCCATTAACCCAACAAGGCTCACTTCCTGCCGGCACACGAATAAAAGTAACCGAGAAAATAACTCTTAGTAATGGCAAATCGTATGTTTGGTTTGACCCTTATACAAATGGTGTAAAAAGTGGTTTTGTCGAAGCTGATTTTTTAACAACTTCTGCACCAAATAATAATTCTGGTGGTGGTGGTACAATCGCTCAATCAGTTTCTATTACTCAAAAGCAGCAAATAAACGCCGACCGTTGGACATATCAGTCCGCATCGGTTTATAGTAATTGGCAAACAATGTCAAATATTGGCACATTACCCACCGGCACACGAATAAAAGTAACAGAGAAAATTACATTAAGCAATGGAAAATCCTACGTTTGGTATGATAATTACACAAATTCGGGACCAAGAAGTGGTTTTGTTGATGCTGATTTTTTAACTTCAACGCCTCAAAACGACACTAATAGCGGTGGTGGTACTGCGTGGAGTCCATCACGACAACAACAATCCCAAACCTACAACACCTCTAATTTCCAAACAATAGGAAATGCGGTATTGAGAAATTACGCAGGAAGTAATTTTCTCGGCGATATAAATGCAACAAATGGTTTTCGATTTACTGTAAATAGTAATAGTTCTCAGACGGTTAAAGTTATTGTAAAATACAAATCCGATAATCGAGGCGGAAAACTAAAAATAAATGGAATGACACAAAACATCAGTTTTTCGTCAACGAATTGGAATTGGGGGACAAAAGAAGTTCAAATTCAACTACAACAAGGTGCAAATACGATTGAGTTTTTCGGTGGTTATCAGACCGAATATGCACCTGATATTGCGGAGATAACCATAATTTGGTAAACATATCAATTATTAATCATTTTAAAAGTTGCGCACGCCACGTATCAGTGTATAAATTTATGAAAAAAAATCAAAATTTAATTGCCACAATTTTAGTTGTTTCATTAATGTCTGTGGCACAGATTGTATTTGCACAACAAGAGGTTGGAGTGAAAATTAACGGAACCATTTGGGCTACACGTAATGTTGGCATACCTAACAAATTTGTTTCTAACCCCGAAGATGCGGGAATGTTCTATCAATGGAATAGAAATGTAGGTTGGAGTTTAACTGTGGGGGTTATAAATTCTAATGGTGTAACGATATGGGAGCGTTCAAATCCACAAGGTACAGAATGGGAAAAAGTAAACGACCCTTGTCCTGCCGGTTGGCGTGTGCCAACTTTGGATGAGATAAGAAAATTATTAGACAGCAATAAGGTAAGTAATGAAATGGTTACTCAAAACGGTATAATCGGCAGAAAATTTACCGATAGAGTTACAGGTAAATCTGTTTTCTTTCCTGCCGCAGGTTATTTAGAACCTGACTATGGGAGATTAGGTGCGGTTGGAGAGACTGGTAATTATCATAGTAGTGTGCAAAATTCCGCGTCAGGAGCATATTTTCTGCGTTTTTCCAACAATAGCATAGGAACAAACACTTATCACGGACGGTCTGACGGTTGTAGTGTTCGTTGCGTGGCGGAAAATTAAAAGAGATTGAGATTGTGGAAATCTCTGTTACAAGAGGTAACAATGTAAAACAATAGAACTAAAAAATCTTCGCCAAAGTCAAAAACAAAAAAGACTTTGGCGATTTTTTGTGGGGGTGGGGATTAAATCACTATCACTAATTTTGCACTATTATCATTACTTGTGATAATAATGCAAAATAGTTGATATGAAAAAGACTTTCAAACTGAATTTTCGTCAAAAATTCCATTATTTTATCGGGGTATTTTTGAAATATCCGCTTTTAGATAACTCCTCGTTTGCATCGTACATTTCTTTGTAAAATTGAATGTATTGGGCAGTTGCCTGCGGATTTATGCCAAAATAATATCGGCATAGTTTTCTGTACGACATTAAAACTTTTTCGTTGCCGGCAAAGTCCAACATATAATCCAATAGATGCTCAATTTCCCTTTCATCTTTGCTTCGACGAAGAATAATGTCATTGACCGCTGAGGCACAATAAGATTCTGCCTGCGAGTATATTCGTTGAATATCTTGGGCTATTTCTCGAATATCGTTGGTTAAAGTATTGATTTGGCTGGCTTCGGTATTCATTTTTTTTGTGATATTTATCTGCTCGCTTCAATTACAGCATCGGGATATTGGCGACAATAATCCAATGTTGATTTGCAAAAACGCAACAAATCATCGTAAGTCCCCCAACCATTTGACGGATTAAAAGTTTTATACTTTTCCGGACTCGTTTCCAATTTTCCAATTCCTTTTTCAAGAGGAGCAATCATTTGATGAGCCGAAGTAATACCAATTTCCTCTGGTCGCCACAAAACTTCATACAACCCAACTGCTTCCGCCATTTTGTTGAGATTATGAGTAATCGCAAGCGATGCCAACTCCGCATCTGTACGCGCATCTTCGAGTTGTTCTATCTCGTCTTCAATCGCTCGCCTTTTTGTATAAAGACTATCAATATCTTCTCTAATCTTTTGAATATTAACGCCATTCTTGAAAAAGTGTAAATCTAAGCCCATAGTATCAATTTGAAATATATTATATGCGAAGATACGATTTTTTTATGATTTAGCACTATCTTTGCTCTCGAAAGAATAAATCGGATTGATTGGTAGTAACAAACAAAAAACAGAAAAATATGCCAAAATCAAAAAAAGAATTTATAACACTGCTTGCCAATCGAATGAATACCAACGAAGAAACCGCTAAGCAATGGATTGACGCTTACACTGATACGCTTATCGACATTTTTAAAATGGGAGAAGGCGTAAGTATCGACGGATTGGGCGGTTTTTATCTTGAAAGAAAACGCGATAGCACTGCTTTCAAATTCAATCCAAGTCAGAAAATCAGATATTATTTGGGTTGGAGTTCAACGTATAAAGAAAAATAAGCAATGATTTTCCTCGAAAAATTCTACCTCCCCTTTGCCGAACGGCGTGTGTATCCATATCGGATTTTGTGCTCAAAAATGTTGGATTCGATTGCATTTGCACCTGTTAGCATTTTTTATGGAAATAATGGTTCAGGTAAATCAACATTGCTTAACGTAATTGCCGAAAAAATAGAAATCAAGCATAAAACATTGGGAAACAGTTCTTTTTATTTCAATGAATTTGTTGAAAAATGTGCATTTCAATTGGTGGAACGAAATGGACGAGAAGTAAAAATTCCAGCAAAAAGTCGTTTTATTCGTAGCGAAGATATTATGGAATGTGTGGTAAATTTACGCAAAACAACTGAAAGTGCGGAAAAGAAAATACTATCGGCTCGCGATGGCACAGAGAGTATGTTTGCGTGGCAGGCACACAATGAAGTTCCCGAACAGTTTTCCAACGGCGAAACCGCAATGGCATTTTTTGAAAATATATTTGAACCCGACACGCTTTATTTGCTCGACGAACCCGAAAATTCACTGTCGCCACGTTTGCAATTGGCATTAAAAAGCATAATCGAAAAATGTTCGTATTTACTTAATTGTCAATTTATTATTGCAACACATTCGCCATTTATTTTAGCTGTTGACAAGGCTATGATTTACAATTTAGACCACCAACCTACCAATGTTTGCCGTTGGCAGGATTTAGAAAATGTGCGAGTTTTTTATGATTTTTTCAAAGAGAAAGAAAATTTATTGATATGAATGCAGAACAATTTACAAACTTACTGACTGAAACCACCAACGAACCACAAATAATTCGTGGCATTTATCATTGGTGCGACCGCTGGTGCGAAAAATGCGACAAAACGGAACACTGCACGGTTTACAAAACATCTAAACATTTGCCTTCGGACAATCCTGACGACTTTTTCAAATCACTTTCAATGATTTTTGAAAGCACTATGAATATGCTGAAAGAGCAGTCCGAAAAAAGAGGAATTGATTTTGAATCACTAAAAGATTCGGATTTTGAAAGTGAATATGACCGTGAAAAATATCGTGTTCGTAACGACGCCGGCATAGCACTTGCAAAACAGTATGGTAAAATGGTTAAACATTGGTTGGATTCACTGAAAAACAGAGAATCGGTTGGTATGGAAATTCGCCTGCAAAATCCAATGTTGGCAGATTGTTTGGAAGTAATACAGTGGTATCAATATGTGTTTGAAGTGAAATTGGCACGAGCACTAATGGCAAAAAATGAGGAGGAAGAAGGACAATTCGAGCCATACGATTCGCTTGGCAATGCCAAATTATTGTTGATTTCCATTGAACGCAATATTGGTGCTTGGGGTTATATGTATCAAATTTTCAAAGACGATGAAGACGAAATACTTGCTATTCTTGTCTGTTTGCAAAAATTGAATAAAAAAGTAGAACAAATATTTCCCGAAGCGCACGCATTTATTCGTGTTGGATTAGATGATTGTTGAGAGTATTTGTACCGTGAATTTTGTCCAATATTTAACATATTTTTTGGACAAAATAAATTCTTATGAAAAATAATTCTTCAATGTATTTTTATTCTCAATAATTACATTATTTTTGCAGTAGAATTTTGTAACATATTTACGGTATATATGTTACAAAAACAAACCAAAATTTACAATGCAAAGCGTTGAAAAACAAATAGAAAGCAAGATAAAACAAAGTAAGCGTGGAAAAATATTTTTCCAAGATGATTTTGCTACTTTTGGCACACCGGGCGCAGCCCGTTTGGCTTTGTCGCGTATTGAAAAAAAGGGGCTTTTAGTAAGGGTGGCGCACGGCATTTATTCCTATCCGAGAGTAAACAAAGTAAAATGGATTGACAAAAAATATATTTTGCCGTCTATTGACGAAATCGCCCACGCCATAGCAAAACGCGATAAAATCCGTATTGTTCCCACAGCCTCACACGCGCTCAACGCCTTGGGACTTTCAACCCAAGTACCTGCCAATGCGGTTTATATAACAGACGGTGCACCTCGCCGAATTAAAGTAGGCAAGGGCAAAGGTATTTTGTTCAGACATACCGACAACACACGAAATTTGACTTACAAATCCAAATTACTAATGCTGATTGTATCGGCATTGCGAGAAATCGGTGAGGGGAAAGTTACGACAGAACAGTTAGAAATTATTAAATCGCATTTTTCGCACATTACACAAAAAGAATTTGAAACAGATATACAATTGATTCCGCTTTGGATTCGCAAATTACTATTATCGCTATGAATTTGACATATTTAGAAGAAAATCAACAACTTGACATTTACGCACTTGCACACGAGCAAACAGGCGTTTCGCAGGTGGTTTTAGAAAAAGATTGGTGGGTAACCGCCGTTTTGCGTGCATTATTCACTTTGCCTTATGCCAAAAACCTATCATTCAAAGGCGGAACTTCGCTAAGTAAATGCTACAATTTAATAGAGCGTTTTTCGGAAGACATAGATATTGCCGTAAATCGGGAGTTTTTGGGATTTAGTGGTATGCTTTCTAAAACACAAATTAAAGATAAATTGCGTCGTGCCGCTTGTTCGTTTGTCCGAGAAACATTGCAGGTTGATTTGCAAAAACAGCTGGAAGTGGACGGCTTAAACCCTGCCGATTTTTCTGTAAAAGTGAATATCACGCCAATCACAACCACCGACCCCGAAATAATGGAAGTGCATTACAAAACGCTTTTTGCAGACCAATATATTCAACCTGTTGTGAAACTCGAAATTAGTGGGCGGTCAATGAATGAACCTGTTCAGAAAGTTGTTTTGCAATCAAATTTAGACGAAGTATTTCCAAATACACCGTTTGCAGAAAAACCGTTTGAGATAAACGCCGTTATGCCCGAACGCACCTTTTGGGAGAAAATTTGCCTTTTACACGAGGAATTCGCCAAACCGCAAGAATTGATACGGACAGAACGAATGAGCCGTCATTTATACGATTTAGAAAAAATGATGGACACGCCCATTGCCGAAAACGCATTGAAAGATAAAGGCTTGTATAATTCTATTGTGGAGCACCGCCGTATTTTTGTCGGTTTAAAAGGATTTGATTACGATACGCTCGCCACAAAAACAATAAAAATTGTTCCACCCGATTTTATTATTTCGCAATGGCAACAGGATTATGAAATAATGCAACGCACAATGATTTATGGTAATTCTCTGCCATTCAGCGAGTTAATTGGTAAAATAAAACAACTGAACGAAAAAATAAATCGAATTGATTGGTAAATGAGTTCATTGTGAATCTATTTATTTGCAACATATTTGCGACATGTAATTGTAAATAATTGATTATTAGATACCATTATTTTTGAGGAAGTGAAATAATTCAATTCTAAATAATAATCACGAAAAAAGTGGTAAGTCTACGATTTGCCGCTTTTTTTGTATAAAAAATCTCCCAAAAGTTTTTTATTTAACTTTTGGGAGACAATTTTCTATCAAGATGCCTAATTTATTTAGCGCAATTTTCCGTATAAATAATAATGTGCTTTGGCAAATCTGTCCATTGAGCGTTAGAAGCTACTTTTTTGAGGTCATCACAACCTTTCCAAAATAAAGAAAATTCTTTTTTGTAATCATTTTTTGTCAATAAATAAGCTATCGGTTCGCCTTCTTTTTTCACATAGTATGATTTTGCATTTCCGCCGGCAACATTAACTCCGGCAACTCCAAGCGATGCTGTTTCTTTTGCTTTTGGGTCATTGTACACTTTCACACTTTTACTGAAATCGGGATTTAACAACTGCATCATCATGGTGTATGTTTTTTTCTTTATTTTCACATCGGTGTTTTCAAAATAAACATATCCCTGATTAAGGAAATCACTGTTTAATTTTTCATTGTTCCATTTTTGTGCATCTTTCAAAAAACTTTGAGCTTTAGCAAGTTTATCCAGACCCGAAGGAGGCAGGTACATGTATTTGATATCTTTAGCTGCAAAAGTACGTTTTTTTGCTCCATCGTCTACAGTAACCGATGCAATTTGCATTTTTTTCATGCCAATTTTTGCAGTTCCTTTTATTTCCGTACCATCTTTCAAGGTAATATAAGCCGGTTTTTTAGTAGAAAAGGAAACGGAAGGCGTTAATAATTGCTGCGCATGTAACTGCGAAAAACAAAAAAGAACAAACAAAAGGGAAATGGTTTTTTTAATCATAATTGTAAATATTAATTTTTACCTACTCTGTCGATTTTCGGTATTCTCGCCCTACTCTATGTGTGGGATTTTCGGGAAACTCCTATTTTATTGAGAAATCAAAGGTATGTATTAAATTCGGAAATACAAATGTTTTGATAAAAAAATACAGTATTTGATTTAATTTTTTCCTTTCTTTTTTGCGCCAAAATTCCGAACATTATACTCCGCAATTAAAGCATGCGCCAAATAACTTGCCGGAGCTTGCCAATTGATGGCAATTTCGTTGGTTGTATAGCTGCACGTACCGTCAAAATAGGCTTTTGCAGGATATTTTGAATAATACGGGCAATCTTTCTCTTTAATACTCTCGCCATTTGGTCCGCCGGCTACAAAACCGGGGATTGAACCTTTTATACCATCGGCTTCGGAAGGACGATGATGTAAATTTTTGCTGAATTTACTGCCATAACCGGCAACAAATGAATATCCGGTGGCATTTCTGCCAAGCAAATAATCGAAACACGCGAGTGCAGCATTGTAATAATCAGCGTTTTGCGTTATACGATAGCCATAAAGCAACCAAATTCCTTTATTTACCATAACGCCACTGCTTCCCCATGGAAAATCGGTTATCGGGGTACGATAAGGATTTTGCTGTTGCAACGAAAGTAAGGTATTGGCAGTGAGCATGAGCTTTTCAACAACAAGCGCAGTATCTACTTGATTTGCAACGCGTAAACGATTATTATACAAAGAATACAACGCAAGAGCCTCAACACTTTGCCACCATGGAACAGAAAAATCTCTATTGAGTTGAATGTGAGCTGAATATGCCGTGTCGAGCGTTGCAATATACAGTTCACTTGCTGCCCACAGACGTTCGTCGTCAAAATTGCCATCGCCGTACCAGCCTGTTCTAATTTGCGGAAATCCGGCTTCGGCTTGGGGATCGCGATATTCCACCTGCGGATTTTTTTCAGCCCACGTCCATGCTTTTTGCGCTGCCGCTAAACATTTTTGTGCATATTCCGGATTTTTTGATTGAAAAATACGAGATGCCAATGCCGTAACAGCAGCAAAATTGAGCGTAGCCGATGTGCCTTTTGCCGCCACGTAACGCGGTGTGTTGCTCGCTTCGTGAGGCATGAGCATACCGCAAAATTGAGCTTCGGTAGTTTTGTGATACACGCCGCCATCATCGGGGTCTTGCATGGTAAGCATCCAGTCGAGGTTCCACAAAATTTCGTCAAGCAAATCAGCTTGATTGTTGGTGCTTTCGGGAATATTCCACGTAAGAGTGTCGAAGTAAGAACTGTAATTTTCGTAGGCGAGCAGCAACGTACCGGTACTTATACCCGAATTGACAATGTATTTATTGTAATCGCCGGCATCGTACCAGCCTTTGGGAGTGGAAATTACGTCGCCTGCTTTACGCACCGGTCCTGCTGCCGATGGCAAAATAATAACCGCTGTGTCGGGGTGTCCGGCTTGGCGCGCATATATTCCGGCATATTCCGGCAGTATGTCAATACCCGAACGGTTAAGATAAAATGCTTTTACAATGGCGTTATTCACATCGTGAAAAACCTGATTATCTATACAAAAAGGATATGATTTACCAACACCTTTCACACGCAACGTGTACGTTCCTTCGGTTGTAAAATCACTAAAATCAGCAATTTGCACCGTTTCTCCCGACAGCTCCCAATACTGCGCCTGCGAAAGATTGCCGCTATACACAACATTATTGTGCGAATAAATTTCAAACTGCGATTGATTTTTGGCACCCTCAACAATTGCAATTTTTTGAGCATGGGGCAAATACCCAACTTGATTGAGCCGTATTGATTGCGCATTAATTCCCGTTGCAAAAGCAAGAAGTATAAAAAATAGTAATTGATGTTTTGTGTATTTCATGATATTGTATAATTTTTGCGCAAAGGTATGACTTTTTTTACATTCCCCAATCTATCTCTCAAACGAAGATTTTTCGGGAACAAGTTTTTCAAAAGCCGCATTTATTGTGGCTTTTGTTTTTTCAAAATCTACTATATCGTTGCTGTCGTTTATGCAAAACAAGGCATACTTTTGCCGTGCAATGTAATTGGCAATTTCTTCGGCGTTAGCATCTGTAATCACATCTGTACGCGTATCTTTAATGCTATGAGGCACAAAATTGCCACTCAAAAGTTGTTCATAACGCATTACCCATTGTGTAATATCGGTAAGATTACGAAATTTGTTTTCCCTTGTACTGTTCAAAACTTCAAATTCTTCTTCCCAAAGTTTCTCATAAACAGATTTCAAAAATGGAAGAGCAATGTGCGGATTTTTTAAAATTAAATTATTGGCGAAAGGTAATAAAAATAAATTTTTCAAATTCGCGGATATTCCATATTTTACATTAAACCATTTGAATGGATTTTTTGAAATCGCTGAAATAAAGTTATATCTTTTGTGCATTAAATTAGCATTATTCAGCGTATAATGTCCAAATGGCAAAGTTGGCGAAATGGGTGTAAGTTGTGCGAAATCAACAGGTTTTCCTTTTTTAAAAAACCGCGTCCTGTCAATGTTTCTACCCAAAAACATATCATCATCAAACAATACAAAATGTTCGGCAAGTCCATTAATCAGATGTGAATTTAGCAGTAGAGACAAGGCACTGAAAAGAGGTAAATATTCCTTAGGAATAAAGTCGGTATGTTTCACAATATTGAGTTTTTCAGCATCTTTGTTAAGCCATTCGGGCAGATGTCCCCATGTAACCAAATGAATTTTTCGCACCCACGGAGCAAATCTTTCAACACAACGAAACCAATATTGCAAATTGTTCCAATCGCGAAAACGTGAAATTGACACATCTATACCCTTTTCGTCTTTGTAATATTTTTTGTACTCAGCTTGCCACTCAGGGTCATTGCCATCAATCCAAGCCACAACAAAATCTATGGGATAATTTTCTTTCATAATTCGCTATTTTATTTATCAAAAATTTTCGCATCTATCACACTACGCAACTGCGTACTACTCGTTGTTTGCGTATAAGGAAAATACACAATTTTTACATCAGTATTTTTAAAAAATTCTTCATAACGGTTAAATCGTTCACTACCTTGATAATCGCTACCAACAAAAAGAAAATCGTACTGAATTTCGGCGTGAGCGTCTGTATCTTCTTTAGGAGCTAAAATAACTTTATCAACGCAACGAATGTTTTTTACAATTTCAAAGCGTTCTTCCCACGATATAAATGTTTGTTTTCCTTTGTGCGAGGCATTTTGATTGATGCCCACCACCAAATAATCGCAGTGTTCTTTTGCTCGCCGGAGCAAATTCAAATGCCCTATGTGAAATAAATCAAACGTTCCGCTCAAATAACCTATTTTGAGTTGCGGTTTGGTGTTTTTTCTGTCGGAATTGTTTTTATAATCAAAACTTTGCAAAGCAAATTCATGGGGATTTTCTTTGTAATTATTCAAAACTCTACCGTAAATTTCATCAAATTGCGGAATAAACAGGCTTTGTTTTTGAAACATTTTTTGCACAATTTCCTGCGCTAATTCTCGTATTTGTACCAAATCTGTTTCGCCTCCGTTGAAACGTGTGCCGGCAATGCTACCCGGCGAAACATTCAAAATTCTATTACTCGTACCGTGTTTTTCCAATTCAATATTGATGCTTTCAATAAAACTGCACACAGCCGATTTTGTTGCGCCATAAAGTGCAAACATGGGCGAAGCTACAAGTCCGGCAATGCTGCCCATAACTGCGCAGTAAAAATTGCCGGTTGATTGAATTTTTGCATAAAAAAACTTAATAATCCGGCATACGGTTTCGGCATTTACTCTAAAACTGTTTGCAATTTCGATGTCAACAATGCTGTCAAAAGTTGCAATTCGCCCAAAACCTGCGGTAATTATAAGTGTGTCAATATCAGCAAATTGCTCTAAAACAGATATGTCAAACTGCAACAAATTGTGTTTTACAAATACTATTTTACTACCAAAATCAACAGCCGGCTTCGATTTGTCGAGCACAAAAATTTGGGTATAGTTTTGGTGCAGCAATTGTTCTACAATCGCCGCTCCAATTCCGTTGCTCCCTCCTACTACTAATGCTGTTTTCATATATAATTGAATATCAACGAATATCATAAAGGGCAACCACAAGGGATTGCCCCTACATTCCTAATCCCTATTACCTAATTCCTTGTCTCCTCGTCCCTAATCCCTTGTCTCCTAATACCTATAATGCTCCGCCTTGTAAGGTCCTTCCACCGGCACATCTAAATAGTCGGCTTGCGATTGTGAAAGTACGGTAAGTTTTACACCCAATTTTTCTAAATGCAGGCGAGCAACTTTTTCGTCAAGAATTTTCGGTAACGTATATACTTTATTTTCGTATTTCGCATGATTTTGGTGCAACTCAATTTGCGCAAGTACTTGATTGCTAAACGATGCCGACATTACAAAACTTGGGTGTCCCGTAGCGCAACCCAAATTCAAAAGTCTGCCTTCGGCAAGGATTAATACGCTGTGTCCGTCGGCAAACGTCCATTTATCGTATTGCGGTTTGATGTTGGTTTTTACAATTCCGGGCGTTTTTGCCAATTCCGCCATTTGAATTTCGTTGTCGAAATGCCCAATGTTGCCCACAATTGCCATGTTCTTCATGCGGCTCATGTGGTCGGCGGTAATTATATCTTTGTTGCCGGTGGTGGTTATGTAAATATCGCCGTAATCAAGCGTATCTTCTACGGTAAGCACTTGGTAGCCTTCCATAGCAGCTTGCAAAGCGCAAATAGGGTCAATTTCGGTAATAATTACCCGTGCACCTTGTCCTTTGAGCGATTGTGCGCAGCCCTTGCCCACATCGCCGTAACCGCACACTACGGCTACTTTGCCGGCAAGCATCACGTCCGAAGCGCGCATAATTCCGTCGGTCAACGAGTGGCGGCAACCGTATAAATTATCGAATTTTGATTTTGTAACCGAATCGTTTACGTTAATTGCAGGAAATGGCAACAGTCCTTTTTCAGCCATTTGGTACAGACGGTGTACGCCTGTGGTGGTTTCTTCCGAAACGCCGTTGATTGCGGCGCGTTTTCGTGTCCAGCATTGCGGGTCGTGTGCCATTACTTTTTTGCATAACGCCAAAAATACACCCCATTCTTCGCTGTCGGTTGCCGGATTGAAATCGGGCACTTTGCCTGGGGCTTCAAATTCAGCACCTTTTACTACGAGCATTGTAGCATCGCCGCCGTCGTCGAGTATAAGGTTTGGTCCCGTTCCGTCTGCCCATGTAAGCGCTTGTTCGGTACACCACCAATATTCTTCCAGCGTTTCGCCTTTCCACGCGAATACCGGTGTGCCTTGCGGATTGTCGATTGTTCCGTTTTTACCAACAACCACAGCGGCGGCGGCGTGGTCTTGCGTTGAAAATATATTGCACGAAACCCAACGCACATCGGCACCAAGTTCCACAAGCGTTTCTATAAGAATAGCCGTTTGCACCGTCATGTGCAGCGAACCCATAATTTTTGCGCCTGCCAAAGGTTTTTTACCACTATATTCTTTACGAATTGCCATCAATCCGGGCATTTCAATTTCCGCCAAATCAAGTTCTTTGCGCCCCCATTCGGCAAGGCTAATATCTGCAATTTTAAAATCCATATATAAATTTTTGTTTTTAATTGTAAAGCGCAAAAGTACAATTTAATTGCAAATTGTAAATTGTAAATTGTAAATTATTTAGATAAAAGCGGAAATATGGAATATTATGAATATCTTTGTACTTTAAAAACACCAAAAATATGGGAACGGCAGTAATAGAAATAAAAAATGACCTTGCATACAGTTTCTTACATAATTTGGAACGTATGGATTTGTTGCGTATTGTGAGCCGGAATAACAATAGCAAACAAAAATTATCGGAACGTTTTTCCGGTAGTCTTTCAAACGAAAGAGTAGATGAACTGCAAAAAGAACTCAAAGAAATGCGCAACGAATGGGACAGAAATATTTATTAGACACAAATGTTGTGATTGATTTTATGGGCAGAAAACTGCCGGAAAATGCTAAGGTTTTTTTATCAGAAATTATAGATGACCAAATTAATATTTCGGCTATCAATAAAATGGAACTTTTGGGTTTCAATTCCGTAGAACCAAATTTGATTGCATTTGTGAATTTTTCCGAAATTTATCACATTGATGATGAGGTAATTAATAAAACCATAGAATTACGAAAAAAATACAAAATCAAATTACCCGATACTATTATTGCAGCTACAGCCATTGTCAATGATTTTATTTTGGTTTCACATAACTTCAAAGATTTTGAAACAATACAGGAGTTGCAATTTATAGACCCCTATTCTATTTAACTTTATTAAAAACACAAATTATATGAACACATTATTATTTATAGGCGGTTTGCGTGGTGGCGAAATTATTCTTATAGCCATACTGATACTATTATTATTCGGCGGGAAAAAAATTCCGGAACTGATGAAAGGAATTGGTAAAGGTGTAAAAAGTTTCAAAGAAGGCATGAATGAAATAGACAAACCTGCAACCGACGAAACGAAAAGTGAAGAAAAATAAGATTTATATAATAGATTGCTTCGTGCCTCGCAATGACGCTCTTTCGGGAGTTTGCACAAAGCCTCAAAAGAGCGTCATTGCGAGGAGGCACGACGAAGCAATCCCAGCGAATTAATGAAATCATCTTCCACAAACAAAGGCTTAAATTTTTGGGAGCATTTCGATGAGTTGCGCCGTTATTTGTTGCGCATACTCGTAGTGTGGGTAGTTTTCGCAACTGTGGCATTTGTTTTCAAAGAACAGGTTTTTGCTGTTCTTTTGGCGCCAAAAAGTCCCGACTTTTTTATATATGCCGGTTTTGCTCATATTCAATCGTTTATTGCACAGTATTGGAGTTTCGATGAAGTGTTGGAGCCAATGCTCGAAACACAACTGATAAACACCGAACTCGCCAGCCAGTTTATAATACACATAAAAGCATCGTTTGCCGTAGGCGTGGTGTTTGCCTCGCCGTATATTCTTTTCTTGCTGTTTCGTTTTATTTCGCCGGCACTTTATGCTCACGAACGAAAAATTGGAGCTGTTTTTTGTTGTGTTTCATATATTTTGTTTCTTTTAGGCGTTTTGCTCAGTTATTTTATTATTTTCCCGTTTACATTCCGGTTTTTGAGTTCGTATTACGTTAGTAGCGAGGTTGTTAATCTTATTTCGCTGCAATCGTATATGCAAAGTTTGTTTACCATAAGTTTGCTTATGGGAATTATGTTTGAAATTCCTGTATTGTGTTGGATTTTGGCAAAATTGCGATTGCTCAAAGCCGAATTTATGAAACACTATCGCCGCCATGCAATTGTGGCAATTGTGATTGTTGCGGCAATTATTACGCCCACCGGCGATGCGTTTACGCTTACAATTGTTTCGCTGCCGTTGTGTTTGTTGTATGAATTGAGTATTTGGGTGGTGCAGAGAGTGGAAAAGAAACAGAAAATTTCTACCCAAGTATCAAATTTGCATCAATACTAAGGTTGTGGTGCATTTTTTTTGCTATGTTAAATGTAGGTTGCGATTTTCCGGTTAAATAATCCGAAACACGCGGTGCGCTTATGCCCAACAATTCGGCAAGCGATTTTTGAGTAAGGCGCATTTCGTACATGCGCAATTGCAATACCTCGGCAAGTGACGGTTTTCCAACAGGGTAATGTTCCATTTCGTATTCTTCTACCAAATCGGCAAGCACATCCAATTCCACAAAATTAGGGTCGTTGGACGGAGTTTCCTCATGTACCATGTCCATTAATTCCTCTACTCGTTTCAATATAACTTGATATTGTTTTTCGTCATTTATTTTTGCCATAGCTCTTTTGTGTTAAATCGTTGAACAATTTATTGCATCATATTCTTTGTGTGTTCCAATAAATCGAATGTATATAATCTGTTGTACAAAAAGAATTTTTCCAACCAAGCGATAGTGATTTCCTTTAATATTAAAAACAAACCGCTGATTACCAACATAATCAACGCTATTAAAAGTATTTTTTATATCTTGAAAATTATTCCATTTCGCCGTTTTTACCGTTCTATACCAACTATTAAGTGCTGTTTTTGCATCGGGAAATTGCTCGCCATAGTGTACAATTGTGCGATGTGCTATAATTCTCATATATTGTTTTATGTTTGATTTTTCACAAAAATAGTATAAATATTCCGAATATCAAAACAATCATACAAAATATTTATTTTTCGCAAAAAAACACAAACCTGCAAAGTTTGCAAGTTTGTGTTTTATTAACAGAACAGAAATAACCCCCAACCCCCTAAAGGGGGCTTTTTGAGCTACGAAATAGACCCAAACTACGGGACTTCCACCGAGCCAAGTCCCCTTTAGGGGATTTAGGGGTAATATTATTTTTTCACAACTTTGTGCACAATATTACCGGTTTCTGTTTTTAGCGTAACAAAATATACACCGCGTTTCCAATCGTTGGTAGCAATACTGCCGTTATCAACAATAATTGTACGACACATAAAACTACCGCGGGCATCGGTTACTATGACCTCGACGGTTCCTGTGGTTTCGATGTATAAAATATTGTCCACCGGGTTGGGGTACACTTGTGGAGACGCGGCGCGCCACGTCTCTACGGTAGTAACGGGACGTGTTTCGCCTGACTTTTCGCCGCAAATAGAGCATACTTCTATTTCTTCGTTGGGGTTTTCGGGATTTGTTGTCCATTCATAATTGTGTCCTGATGCGGGAATTTGTCGTACCAAACTGTGGGTAGCATTGTATTTGCATACTCCTATTTCTGCGCCGTTGGTGGTGCATGTTACCGGAATGATTTCAGTCCACACATAATCGTGCTCCAATGCGGCAACGGTATCGGCAGAATAGGTATGGTCGCAGCGCGAGCAGGTGTAGGTTGTGTAGCCTTCCGTTTCGCAGGTTGCTGCGGTTACTGCGCTTGTGTAAGTGTGTCCTATATCGGCAATAGTATTTATAACATATTCATGACCGCATTGAGAACAGGTGTAGGTTGTGTAACCTGCTGTTTCACAAGTTGAAGCAGTTACTGTGCTTGTGTAGTTGTGTCCCAATGCGGGAATTTGCCGTACCAGAATATGTGTAGCATTAAATTTGCACACTCCTATTTCCCCGCCGTTGGTGGTGCAGGTTGCCGGAATGATTACAGTCCACACATAATCGTGTTCTATTGTGGCAACGGTATCGGCAAAATATGCGTGGTCGCCACGTGAACAGGTGTAGGTTGTGTAGCCTTCCGTTTCACAGGTTGGTGCTGTTGCTGCGCTTGTGTAATTGTGTCCTAATGCGGGAATTGATTGCGTTGTTATGCCCAATGTTCCGCATAGCGAACATTTTTCGGTTTTTACTCCGGCTATTGTACACGTAGGATTGAGAGTGTTTTCCCATGCATCAAAAATGTGTTTACATAGCATTTCACGTTTGCCTTTTATTTCACCACAGCGCGTACATACGAAAATTTCTTCATTTGCGTTTTCGGGATTTGGTTGCCACACATAATTATGACCCAATGCGGCAACTATATCGGCAGTGTATTGGTGGTCGCCGCGTGAGCAGGTGTAGGTTGTGTAGCCTTCCGTTTCACAGGCTGCTGCGGTTACTGCGCTTGTGTAAGCGTGCCCTAATGCGGGAATTGCTTGAGTTCTTGTTCCCCATGTTTCGCATAGCGCACATTTTTCGGTTTTTTCTCCGGCTGTTGTACACGTTGGCGCAGTGGTTTCGTTCCACTCATACCTGTGCGCACAAGTGAGTACGCCCCCTTGCTTCACGAACACAATTTTCGTATCGTCGGCTTCAATCGAAGTAACTGTTATAGAACCTGTACGCGGCTCGCTTGCAGGATTTTCGTCAAATTCCAACTGAATTACGCCGTCGTCGATTCCCTCTTCGCTGCCTGCCGCTATGCGTATCCACGAATCGTTGCTTTTGGCACTCCAATCCATTTCCTCCGAGCCTGCGTTTGTAACTTCTACGCCAATCGTTCCTGCTTCATGTGAAACGAAAACGCTATCTGCAATTTGCAACACTGCCCCCATATATTTATAATTGGCAGTTAAAGCTACGTCGTTGGTCATTTTGGCATTTGCCGTTAATCGGGTAGAAACCACCACACCGTAACGGTCTGTCCAATTTACAAATTGATAGCGACCGTATTCGGCAGGAGCGGTAAGCGTTACATCGGTATCGCGATTATAGGTGCGGTACATAAGAGGTCTGCCGTTGGAACGACCGTTTTTGTCTGCTCTTGAAACTTCAATATAGGGCATCAGCGAAATTTCGTGCTGGTCAATATCGCGGGCATAGACATCAAGATTACGATTAAGCGTAGGGCGTTGCGTGAAATCGTATTGCAATTCAAATGTCAGTTCGTCGATTACCATTTTGGTATTGCCCGAAGTAACATTGTTTTTCGTAATACGAATATCTGACCATGCTCCCGGACGAGAATAAATCATAATATCGCCTTTGTTTGCCGCCGGTAGCAACGAATAGAGCAGCGATGAACTTGCGAAACTCGGTGCGTGTTGATTGGTTATTCCATGTTTTGCATCGTAGGTTGTTCCCCAAGTAATTGGATTTTGGGTTTGCGAATTGATGTGATTGAAATAGTAGATTTCGCCATTTTTGCGCAATCTCGATAAACCCGAATGTTCAAGTAACAATTCAAAATTGGCAAACGAAGGATTTTGGTCGCCTTCCAAATGCACTTTTATATCATAAACTTTGAAATTTACAATACGTACATTTTCGTGATTAGGCGGCACCATTCCCCGTTCAAAAATATTCAAAATCATATCTCGTCCGTCGTTCAACGCTTCCAAATCCGCAGAGGTAAGCGTAAATCGAATAGGCGTAGTCATTTCGGGGCGGTTGGTGTTGTATTCGTCCAAAATGGCAGCCGTAACCGTTGAAAGTTGCTCTTCGTACACCGGTTTTAAGTTTTGAAAATCTTGCGAAGTCAATACTATTTTATTTGGCGTTTTGGCAATTTCTTTGAAACGGTCGAACATCTGCGTTAAATTCAATTCCCCCGGGTAGGGTTTCAACAAACGGTATTCGTAACTTTTTGCAACATAATAATGGTATTTCAACAAACGCTCTTTTGCCCGTCGTTCCATATCATCAAGATACTGCATAGCTCGCAAATCGCGTTTACTGTTGCCGGCAAATACATCGGCTCGCAGACCGTCGATTGCAACAATTCCTTTTTCTACCTCTACACTTGTGGTGGTTATATTATTAAAGGTAACGGCAAGTTTTTGCAGTAATTCTTCTTTTTTTCCGGTCAAAACATTTGCATCGGCTATTAACTGCTGAAATTCTTTCGACTCTGCCATTAATTTATTTAATTCTGCCCGCACTTGGTCGCTTGGTGCAGAACTTTTCGAAAATACATTATGCAGATTTTGAATACTTTCTATCAGTGGTTTCGTTGTGGCACTAATTGTATTGTATGCGCTTGTTACCGTACTTTGAGTACTTTTTATAGAAGATATATCAATTTGATTTAATGCACCGGTAATATTGGAAAAGCCCGATTTTAAGAAATCACTTGATGTGTCGAACATACTGCTTATCGCATTTTCATAGCCGTAGGTATCGGACGCATTGGTTGCCTGCGATAAAGCATTTGCACCAATACTTGCGGCAGCACCAATAGCCATACCAACAGCCGTTCCCACACCCGGAATAACACTGCACACAACCGGAGCCAATTTTGCCACAGTAGAAAGTACGCCCGCTGCTTTATTCAGACGGTTACGTTTTTTTACATTGCTCTTTGCCTGCTCTTCCAATTGAGCCCGTTTTCGCTCTATTTTTACAATGAGATTATCAATTTGTTCCTGTAAAACCGTTGATTCGGCTTGCAATTCGGGAATAAGCATTACAAAAGCATTAAGCGCAGCTTTATTATCGCTCAATTCCCCTTCCACCATAGTAATGGCTTCTTGAGTAGCTGCAATACGCTCTGCATTAGTGGCATCAATGTTTTTTAACCAATAACTGAGGTACATTACCCGGATTGCCTTTTCGATTTCCTGCTCGAATGCCATTTTATTGATTTCAAACGAAAGCATTGGCACCCAGCCAACAGGATTACCGAAATAATCCAAGTTTTGCCCTATGCGGTACATAATTGCCTGCATTTCGACTGTGGCGTTTTCGAGTTCCATTTTTTGGTCGTCGGGCAGTGCCGCCCATTCGCCCGAAGCCTTGTAATTGGCTATGTGTTGGGTGTATTCTTTGAAAATATCGTTGGTAAAACCGCTGTGCAAATTCAAGTAGGCATCTTTGGCGTGTTTCACTATGGCGGAAATAAAATTGGGGTGTTGCCATACAAAAACTCGGTTGTCAAGAGTGAAAGTACCGACAGAACCGTTCGCTCCACCGCCAATAATTGCAGTACTATTGTATTTCATTCCGCCACTGCCGTGAGTTTTATCGCTAAATGCGTTTACATCAACAGTAGAAGTTAATTTGCCGCCATTCCCACCCTTGCCGGGAGTGCCATTGCTATTACAATCTTGCCCTTTCCCACCATTGAGAATAAAACGAAATGCAGGTTTTGTTTGTTTGTACTCTTTGATATACAGCGTAATATTCCCCGCATTTGCCCCTGCTGCTCCCGTTCCGTCTGTTCTTGTACTCCACATTTCGGGCGATGTATTGATACTTGCGATTACTCCCGGTTTGTTGTCCTCAAATATCAATTCTTTGGCATAAATAGTTACATTGGTTTGATAAAAAAGCAGCGCATCGCGAATAATTACCCTTTCGGCAAAAATATTCAGTTCTTCAATATCTTTGCGTCCGCTTAAATGGCGCAATTTATTGTTGATGCTGTTGTCGAAAACCAATTCTTTACCCGAAATACTGAAATTAGAAACTGTTCTTGTTGAATTATTGAACAGTACATTGCTCCTTTTCGTTTCCGAAATAATCGTGTAATCGTCAGTAGAAGCAGGTACCGGTTTTACAGGCTCCAATCCAAAAGCAGCAAATTCCGGCGGTACAGCAGCCATCAACGTAAATTTCACATCTTGCGTAATTATCTTGTTGCCCGATTGCGCCGTAAACGTTACTGTAAAATCACGAACATCGAATTTATTGGGGAAATATTTGAATCGCCCTGTTTGTTCGTCAAATGTAATTTTCCCTTGTGGTGGAAAATCAATTTCGTAACTTAACTGCACCAGCGTAGCCCGCAAAGTATCGGTAAGCACATAAAAGCCAACGGTAATGTCGCCCTCGTGCCACACGGTTTGGTCGGAAATTGCACCGATTTGAAAGCGAGGCATAGTATCTAATTCCACATTTATGGGCAATAATTTATTGAAAGCAATTTGCTTGCCTGCATTGTTATTATCGCCAACAGTAAGCGGAGGTCCCATAAAGGTAGAAAGTTGCATTGCCTCTCTACTAAGAGGCTGCCCGTGCAGGCTCGTTAACAAACCTACACAAAAAATTATTAAAAATAACCTTTTCATGGCAGTTAGTATTTAATGATATAGTGTACATATATGTTTTTGGGACGAATTTCGTTTGCACCATCTCGTCCGTATACAGCAGAACTGCGAGAAGCATCAAAAGTTATTGCTCCTGCATTTTGTCCATCGGTACTACGTGGTGTTACCCCTGAATAATAACCATTTTCTTTACCAATGGCACCTTCCCCAGAGCCGCCTAGTTGCCAATCTTCACTAATAGTTTTAGCTTTTCCTGTTATATTTGGCGCGGCATCATTTTGATAACTACCGATAGCATTTCCAGTATAACCACCAGACCTCGAAGCTGTTCTTTTCTCAGCATCGGCATCTCTTCCCGAAGTACCTGACCAACCACGTAAAAACACACCTCTTGTATCGGGTATATTGAATGTGGTAGAATTATTGCCGGCTCCCCAAGCTGTAGAAATCACAGCATATAAGGCGGCATATTCCGAACGGCTTATTTCTTTGCCGTCGCACAAGAGCCAACCTTCAGGCACTTTACTTATACTATTGCCTGCAAAAGGCAAAATTGTACCCACCGGCACTCCAGCAGCATTAGTCGCCGCCTCAGCATAAGGTACGCTTGGCAATGCTGTGTAACTCAACTCACGATAATTACTGCCTTCTTTAATTTCAACCTTCATCCAATAATACACGGCAGCAAAATTTACATCTTTAAATTGAGCTGCTACACCACCGGCTTTTGTACCTTTGCCTACGGTAACGCCTACTGTGCCGTAGTCGTCGGTAATCACATTATGCGTTTCTACCCAGCTTGCCTGCGTTGCCTGCTGCCCGGGCATAAGCGAAAAACGCAATTCTACACTCTGCTTCGGTAAAACGAAGCCGTCTGCTCCACGTACTACGGCTTGGTAATTGAAACCTAAACCGCTGTTTCCTTGGCTAAATGCGCTTACTGTAAGCGCGAAAGCCAACATTGTTGTCGTAAAAAAAATCCTCATAATAATTATTTTTAAAAAGTTTATATTTTACAAATATATAAAAATAATTTACATATATGATGTATTATTAAAATAAGTTAATTTCATGTTGTAATCAAATATGCTAACCTATTGTAATTTAGCCGGAAAACAATAGGTCATGAAACAAAGTCAAGATACTGAAAAAGAAGAAGATGCGAGACTTCTAAAAATTGCCAATAAAATAAAGGAACTTCGTTTTCAGAAGGGGTATTCGAGCCATGAGAATTTTGCGTGGGACAATGATATTAGCCGTGTGCAATATTGGCGTATAGAAAAAGGGAGCAATATTACCATGAAAACACTGCTTTCAATTCTTGATATTCATGGGATTAGTTTGGGGGAGTTTTTTGGGGAGATGTGAGGAGAGGCTGAAAAGCCTCTAATATTCCAGCCCAATGGCAACGCCTTGGGTACAATAATAATAAACAGATTGCGCCTTGAAAAGGCAACATATTATTTTTCATTTTGTTGTGTTGCCTTTTCAAGGCGCAATTTGGTGTTTTTTGCATTTTTTCACCCAAGGCGTTGCCGTTGGGCTGGGTTATGTAAGGCTTTCAGCCTTTTGCGGTAATGATTGGATTTCGTGCGGTTGCCCTAAGATTTTTTGTTTTTATTTTGCGGATTAAATATTTTGTTGTATTTTTGCACCAATGGCTATTGACGAATAGAGCGTAAAAACAACACTCTTATCGAATATTTGATAGAGCAAATGGTTGTCCAAATCGTAAGTTGGAACTCGTGCGACAGGGGATTTTATAACTGTCGTTTTTTTATATACCACAATGAAAATACAAAAACAGATGCAAAAGTAAGTCCAACATAACATTGGTATCTAAAAAAATTCTTGTCATTATACGTATTTTTTAGATAAATGGCTTTTGTAATCGGATTTGTAATCGTAATCGGCAGGAATTGGATTTTCGGCTACCATACTCATTACAAACGGCGAAATTGCAATATTGCGTTTTATCTGCTTTTTTAACGGCACATTTATAGCAACAATATCGTTGTTTTCTCTCGCAAACAAAGTTTTTTCGCTTGCAACAGGCTGCACTTTTACATACGAAAAACTATGCAACAATTCCATTATAAACACTGCCCGACTGCTGTCTAAAACATTTACCAATACTTGCATAATGTATTTTTATTTAAAATTCAACTACAAAGATACAACATTTCAAAAAGAAATCAAAAGATAGATAATTTTTTCGATAAAAAAAGAGCCGTTTCGATTGCGAAACGGCTCTTTTTTTTAACATAAATTTCTTATTTTATTACTTTTATTTCAACTCGGCGGTTTTGTTTTCTACCTTCCGGAGTGTCATTCGAAGCAATAGGTTTTTTACTGCCAAATCCTTGTGTGGTAATTCTCGATGCAGCAACACCTTTATTTATCAAATAAGTTTTAACTGCTTCTGCACGTTTTTTCGATAAAGGATTGTTAATAGCATCGGTACCGGTGTTGTCGGTATGACCGCTGATTTCAGCTTTCCATGTCGGATTTGCTTTCAATTGCGCTGCCAAATCATCTAATTCCGCATTAGGCTTTGTAATTTTAGAACTATTTGTAGCAAAATCTATGTTATCAATAGATGTAGTAACTGTCTGAGCCGGTGCAGGAGTTGCCTCTTGAACTGGTGCCGCTGGTTTCTGTGCTAATTTATTTTGCAAATCTTTCAATTGTTGTTGCAACGTTTGAATATCATCGTCATTTTGAGCTACAGTATTTTCCAACTGATTGATTCGTTGTTTTTGTTGATTAAGAGCAGCCGAATTGTCGGTAGCAGGAGCTTGTGCACATGGATTTGGTTCGTAATCAGTCAAAGCTATATTGCGTACGTTTTTGTCGCCGCCAAGTTTTATACGACCTGTTAGATTGAATCCGCAAAGATTTGCAGTACCTGCTGTCGGCACAAATTTCACATCAGGAGTGTAACGGTATTGTGATTCAACGCCCAAAGCAATACTTTTTGTTATATTGTATTCCATTGCCAAACCTCCTGTTACCATTGGTTGTGCGCCGGTCTCTTTGTCAGAATTTCCTGATGCACGTTTGTAGTAATAACTGTACAATCCTACACCACCGCCAAGACTTCCGTACACGTTGAATTTTTGCCAACCCGGCGAACGGTATTTTGCAACTAAATTAGTAACATTGATAGTGTTGTAATACGTAATACCTTGTATTGCAGCTTCTAAGTGTCCTACGCGTCTAACGAATTGGCAGTTGTTCATGTACAAATATTCAACACCGGCACTCCATAGCGGGTTTACAGTGTATTCAAAAAATGCTCCAAACGAAGGATTAACTTCGGTGGCTATTTGACTTCTATCGGAAAGTAATAAATAATTAGTTCCCCATTTTAGACCGAATGAGATGTGATTTACATCTTGTTTTGTGGTTTGTGCAAAGGCTGAACCTATTGCAAGGCAGCCGCAAAGCGCGAAAGTTGTTAGTGTTTTTTTCATGATGATAATTGTTTAAAATGAGTTTTATTTTTAGTTCAGTTTATTTTGCAAATCTTTCACTTGCGATTGCAAGGTTTGAATATCTTCTTGTTGATTTGAAACGGTGTTTTCCAATTGATTGATTTGTTGTTTTTGTTGATTAAGCGCAGCTGAATTATCGGCTGAAGGAGCAGCACTAGTAGTACATGGTTTGTATTCGTTCCAACTCATATTGCGCACGTTTTTGTCGCCGCCAAGTTTTATACGACCTGTTAGATTAAATCCGCAAAGATTTGCATTTCCTCCTCTCGGCACAAAATCCGTATCGGGAATGTAACGGTATTGTGATTCAACGCCCAATGCAATACATTTTGTTATGTTGTATTCCATTGCCAAACCTCCTGTTACCATTGGTTGTGCGCCGGTTACTTTGTCAGAATTTCCTGATGCACGTTTGTAGTAATAGCTATACAATCCTACACCACCGCCAAGACTTCCGTACACGTTGAATTTTTGCCAGCAATTTGAACGATATTTTGCAACTAAATTAGTAACATTGATAGTGTTGTAATACGTAATACCTTGCACGGCTGCTTCTAAGTGTCCTACACGTCTAACGGTTTGACAGTTGTTCATGTACAAATATTCAATACCGGCACTCCATAGAGGATTTACAGTGTATTCAAAAAATGCTCCAAACGAAGGATTTGGTTCGGCAGCTAATTGACTTCTGTCGGAAAGTAATATGTAATTATACCCCCACTTTAGACCGAATGAGATGTGATTTACATCGGTCTTTTGTGCAAAAACAGAACCTATAAGGCAACCGCAAAGCACGAATGTTGTTAATGTTTTCTTCATGATAAATTGTTTAAGTGTTAAATATTTCCGGCAAAAATAATTGTTTTTTATTTTAAATCAAAGGATTTTATAGAATTTGTTGATTTTTACAAGCAATTTACTTACAAGTGTTAAATATTTTTGACAAATATAGTGGTTTTTATTATTGATAAAAAGTTTTTTGAACTTGATATTAAACCTGTTTTTATGTGATTGTTATCATGAAAATTGCTATCTTTGTAGAGTTTATTTAGATAAAAACTCAGGCAATGTTACAAAAAATAGCTCTTACAATACTTTGTATATATTTGACTATCAATTTGTTTGCGCAGCAAAACACCGAAACCATTGCTTTTCGATACGGTTGCAACAACAAAGCAATTACCGAAGTTTTGAAAGATTTTGAGCGGCAAACAAATTACCGGTTTACCTACAACTCTGCAATTTTCAATAAAAACACACTTATAACGATACCCGAAAAATTATACACTTTCGAGCAATTGTTGAACATAGTGTTTGGCACTCAATTTTCGTATAAAATAACAGGTAATCAAATTCTGGTTTCGGAAACACAGCCCACTGCGGTAAAAGACAATCCAATTGTAGCACCTCAATCAACTACACCACCCAAACAACCACCCACTACCGAAAATCACAGACATATTATATATGATACAATTCGAGTGTATGACACAATTCGAGTAGTACAAACCGAACGCCGAACAGTAATTGACACGCAAAAAGTAGTTTTACAGATGACTCCGTCCCCCTCGCTGTCGAGGCTCTGGGTAAGCGTATTTACCGGCATTACAAGCACTTTACCCATTACCACTATGTGCAGTTCGCCGGAATATAAAAAAGAATTGCAAAACTCGGAGCAAATCAGTTTGACCAATTCGGCAAGCGTTTTAGCGCTCTATCGCACACAAAAATTACTATTGGGTGCAGGCGTGAGCTATGCCGATGTGGGCTACGAAACGCAATTCCGAGCCCAATCAATTTCCAACGACCCAAACATTACATTTTCCGACACGCTGTGGTATTGGCGATATTCAAAACTGTTTACCTATTATAAATATATAGGCGGCGATTCTGTTGCAATCGACGTTTTTGATTCTACCTATACATACCGGGTGGTTGAAAATCCGAAACGGGTGGAAAATAACACAAATATAGCATCGCAACTTTCTATTCATTATGCAAGTATACCGGTTGTGGTGGGCTATCGCTTTACTATTCACGAATCGTGGAGCGTAGAGCCGTTTTTTCAAGCAAGTTTGCAAATACTCACACGCCGCAGCGGTTCTATAATAACTCCCGATGCACAGCTTATAGGGCTAAAAAATATTCCATTCCGCAGAGTTACTTACACGGTGGGCGTTGGTTGCCTGCTCAATTATACTATATCAGAGCAATTTCTCGTTTCACTGAAAGGCGCAGTTGCTTATTATCCGTCGATTTACAAATCGTCGTACACCGCTTCGCAAAAAGCCTTGTTGAGCGGGAGTTTGGAGTGGGGGGTGGCTTATAGAATACCTTTGTAATGTGCCAATATGCCAATGAGGCAATAAGACAATTCAATAATATGCCAATTAGAAAATTAAATAAGGATAATATATTATGCAATAATTGCCACAGATACCATGTTGGCACATTTCCTCATTGGCACATTGGCATATTATCTCATTGGCATATTATTTTACTGCTACTGTGCCTACCCTTAGCAAACCACGCCCAACAATTCCACTTTTCCGGTGGTTATGGATTTAGTTTATTTGTGTGCAACAATAAATCGGTGTATTCATGGGGCGATAATTTATATGGGCAATTGGCACGCAATACGGCGCAATGTCCTACAAATAGACCTTGTGCGGCACAATTTCCGGAAGAGGTGCGTTCCATCGAAGCCGGTTTTTCGTACCACGCACTGGCACTTACCGTGAGCGGAAAAGTACTTTCGTGGGGGCAAAATTTTTATGGCGAACTTGGCTCCGGTAAATTTTGCGAAACAGAATGCAAACGCCAAACGCCGGAATATGTGGTGGGCGGCGAAAGCGGTACGGGAGACTTACGAAATGTAATAGCCATAGCTGCCGGACAGTCGCACTCCTACGCCCTGCTTGCCACCGGCGAAGTGCTTGCGTGGGGCAATAATTCTTCGGGACAGCTTGGCAATGGCACTTACGCAAATTCAGCGCAGCCGCTTTTTGTGCGCAAACAAAACGGCGAAATTCTTGGCAATATTCGCATGATAAGCGCCGGTGCAAACCACGGGTATGCTCTCGATAATAACGGACAGGTGTATGCGTGGGGTAATAATTCGAGCAATCAATTGGGTGTGGGAAACTCACTCAACCAACCGTTTCCAACGCTGGTGGTTGATAATACCAATCAAATAATAAATAATGTAAAAAAAATAGACGGTGGTGCGCAATTCGGTTTGTTACTTAAAACCAACGGCACGGTGTGGGGCTTGGGCGCATGTAAAGGCTCGGAAATAAACGAAAACGGCATACCAACTTACAAAGCGCAACCCTACGCCATGCAAGTAGAAGGCGGCGCAACGCCCAATCAAACTTTGACAAACGTAATCGACATTTCGGCAGGAACTTCTCATTCGCTTGCAATTACGGTTGAAAACAACAAAAACTATGTGGTTGCATGGGGCAACAATCGTTTCCCCGACCTGACTGCCGCCACCGGTGGGCAAATCGGGAACGGAAATACGAGCGTAAAACAATATTTTTCGCCGCAATATGTGCTTTCCGGTTCCGAAAAATTGCAAGATGCTGTTGCCGTGTATGCCGGTTCGGGTGTGTCGTATATTTTCACGCTAAGTACATTGCGCAGGGCAAATGCGTTTTATGTGTGTGGCGCAAATATTTCGGGTGCATTGGGAACTGAAAATAATCAAGACGAATACAAAGCCGTGCGTATAGACCAAAAATTGTGTCAGCCCTATTGCGAAATACTGTCGTTGGGCAATAGCCGCACGTATTGCACGCCGTTCAATGAAGAAATTACCGCCAATCTTTCATCTGACGATTATACATTTATATGGTATAAAAATAATGTGCTTCAAACCGAACAATCGAACACAATTGCGCTTACAAGCGGCGGCGTATATATTGCCGAGGCGCATAACAAACGAGGCGATTGTCCGTCGTACAAAGATTCGGTTACAGTAATTGAAAAACAAACGAATTTTGCAATGCTTAACACATCGTTCTGTGGCACCAATTTGCAATATAAAGTAGTAGGGGAAGGAAATTTTTCGTGGCACAGTACCCACTCCGGCGAAAAAATTGGGCAAGGACAGGTGCTCACAATTCCCAAATCGAAAGCCGAAGAATTAATTCCCGGCAAACGGTATCGTGTGTGGGTGGAACAGCAAGGCGAATGTCAAGCTATGCCTTTTGTATTGACGGAAAATTGCAATTGCGCCACTCCGCCGCCGGTGGGCAACGATACCGCTTCGTGCTACAATCGTCCCTATTTTGTGCACGCCAAAGGCGATAGCGTAGTGTGGTATTCCGACCCTGCGCTTTTGAAACCTGTGCATTTTGGCAACACCTACGAACCAAAGAATTTGCAAGGCATTGGAAAATATTCATTGTATGCAACACAAATAAAAAATACCTGTGAAAGCGAAGCGCACACTGTTTATTTGCAATTAGAGAATTGTGCGCCGTGGTTTACGGTTGAAGGTCAAGTATTTGCCAACAATGCGCAGGTAACACACACCACCGTATATTTGTACGATGCCGAAACCCGGCAGCCGATAGATTCGTGTAAAACCAACGATAAAGGGCGGTTTACCTTGTATTCGCAAGGAAATAAAGCCACGGTGTATGCGCTTTCGCCGTTTTCAACCTTCCACAATACATGGGCTGGCAATAAATTGCAGCAATCCGAAGCACACGTTTTCTATGTTGATGCCACTATTAAAGGTATAGAAATTGTACTTATTCCCACTGCCACACAAGTTGAACTGCTTGCAAATTCAGATTTTTTCAATGCCGACTATATACGAATTTACACCTCAACCGGAGCTTTGATAGGCACAGCACAACCGAATTTTTCAGCTATTAAACAATTGTGCAAACCGCAAAATGTGTATGTTTTGCAGGCTGTAAAAAACAATGCGGTTGTAGCTTCGTGGAAAGTAAAATTAGATATTCATTGATAAATGCTTCGCGATAAATACTTCGTGATAAAACGCTGCGCTGATAAAATTTATCGTGCGTAGCACATTTATCAGCGTAGCGTTTTATCAACATTTATCTTTCTGAGTCTTGTGCCTCGTATCTAACACCTCGTACCTAAAAACCTAACTCTTATCCATAAGAATAACAAGCGAACCGCCGGCAATAAGGGTTACGCCAAGAATTACTTTCCAACTAAACGGTTCTTTTAAAATGATAATCGACAATACTATAGTAAATACAATACTCAATTTATCAATTGGCGCCACTCGCGATACATCGCCAAATTCCAATGCCTTGAAATAAAACAACCACGACAGTCCGGTGGTTACGCCCGAAAGAATTAAAAACGTCCAATTTGTTTTGGTCAAAGTTTTAATTCCCTCGGCACTATTCGATGCAAATACAATGACCCACATCATAAGCACAATAACGCAGGTGCGCAGTGCCACCGCAAGATTTGAATCAATATTTTTGATGCCGATTTTAGCAAAAATAGCCGTGAGAGCGGCAAAAAGGGCTGAAGCTATTGCGTAATATTTCCACATGTTGTAACAGTTATAAAAAAGAAGACCTGCAAAACTAAAAAAAGTCTTGCAGGTTTCATTAATTACATAACAAATTTTATTTTTTTACTACTTTATGTACGGAATTGCCGGTTTCCGTTTTTAGCGTAACAAAATATACTCCATGTTTCCAATCGTTGGTAGGAATACTGCCATTATCAACAATAATTGTACGACAAATAAAACTACCGCGGGCATCGGTTACTACAACCTCAACAGTTCCTGCACTTTCAATGTACAAAATACTGCTTACCGGATTAGGATATACCTGTGAGGGCGAAAGATTTTTCGCCCCTACGGCAGTAACAGGACGAGTTTCACCCGACGCTTCGCCACAAACAGAACATACTTCTATTTCTTCGTTAGCGTTTTCAGGATTTATTACCCACTCATAACTGTGTCCTTTTGCGGCAACGGTATCGGCAAAATATGTATGATCGCCACGTGAACAGGTGTAGGTTGTATAACCTTCCGCTTCGCAAGTTGGTGCTGTTACTACGTTTTTGTAATCGTGTCCCAATTTTGCAATTGGTTGAGTATCGGTGTGCGTAACATCGTTTTTGCAAATTCCTGTTTCTTCGCCGTCTTCGGTGCAGGTTGGCGGAGTAGTTGCGCTCCACTCATAATCGTGCCCTTTTGCGGCAACAGTATCGGCAAAATATGTATGGTCGCCACGTGAACAAGTGTAAGTTGTATAACCTTCCGTTTCACACGTTGATGTAGTTACTGCGCTGGTGTAATCGTGTCCCAATGCAGGGATTATTCGTGTTTGACTGTGTGTCACATCGTGTTTACACACTCCTATTTCGCCACCGTTGGTGGTACACGTTGCAGGAATAATTTCAGTCCACACATACTCGTGCCCTTTTGCAACAACGGTATCGGCATAATATGTATGGTCGCCGCGTGAGCAAATGTAGGTTGTATAACCTTCCGTTTCGCAGGTCGGTTCAGTTACCGAGCTTGCATAATCGTGTCCCAATGCAGGAATTGATTGTGTTTTCACACCCAAAGTGCCGCATAACGAGCATTTTTCTGTTTTCACTCCGACTATTGTACACGTAGGGTTTAGAGTTGTTTCCCATTCATCAAACAAGTGTTCACATACTACTTCACGCCTGTTGCTTATTTCGCCACAGTGTGTACATACGAAAATTTCCTCGTTTTCGTTTTCCGGATTTAGTTGCCACGCATAATTATGACCTAATGCGGCAACGGTATCGGCAGTATATTGGTGGTCGCCACGTGAGCAGGTGTAAGTTGTATAACCTTTTGTTTCGCAGGTTGGGGCGGTTATCACGCTTGTGTAATTGTGTCCCAATTTTGCAATTGGTCGAGTATCGGTGTGCGTAGCATCGTTTTTGCAAATTCCTGTTTCTTCGCCGTCGGCAGTACAGGTTGGCGCAGTGGTTACGCTCCACTCATATTCATGCACACACGCCCATTTTGCATAAAGCGTACTATTTGACATTACCACATCGGCAGCAAAATTCCAAAGATTGACAAAATCAACATCTTTGTACCAACCTTCAAACGTGTGTTTATCTTTCGCAGGATTTGCAGGAGCAGTTATTTTTTCACCGACTTTTACCCGTACCTGTACAATTTCGCTTCCACCGTTTGTTTCAAAAATAACAGTGTGTGCACCTTCTTGCTTCACAAAAATTGTTTTCGTATCGCTTGCTTCAATCGAAGTAACTGTTATAGAACCTATACGCGGCTCGCTTGCGGGATTTTCGTCAAATTCCAACCGGATTTCACCGTTATCTATTCCTTCGCTGCCTGCTATTATGCGTATCCACGTATCGTTGCTTGCGGCAGTCCAATCCATTTCTTCCTTACCGGTGTTTTCAACTTGTGCAGTAGTATTTCCTGCGACAACCTGCACAAACAGCGTATCGGTAGTTTTTAACGTTGCGCCGGTGTATTTGTAGTTGGCGGTTATGGCTACATCGTTGGTCATATTGACTTGTACCGCCAAATTGGCGCTTACAACAACATTGTTTTTATCTACCCAATTCATAAATTCATATCTGCCGTATTCTTTTGGTGCAGTGAGCGTTAGCAGTTCTCCCTGTGTATAGGTACGATACATGGTACTTCTACCATTGGAACGACCTCTTTTATCGATTTTGCTAACTTCAATGTATGGCATAAATGCAAGACTGTGTTCATCAATATCACGGGCATATACATCTAAGTTGCGATTACTTGGAGGACGTTGCATATAGTCGTATTGCAATTCCAATACCAACTCGTCAATTACAATACTCGTATTGCTTGCCGAAATTACATCGGTTTTCGTAATACGAATATCTGCCCACGCTGCCGGACGGGAATAAATCATAATATTATTCGTTTGCCCTAACTTATCGAGCAAAGAATAAAGCAGCGATGTGCTTGCAAAACTTGGCTCGTGCTTATCGGTTGTTTTGCGTATGGCATCGTGCGTTGCACTCCATGTTATAGGACTTGTGTTCAACGAATTGATGTGATTGAAATAATAAATATACCCGTCTTTACGCAATTTCGATATACCCGAATGTTCGAGTAACAAATTGGAATTAGCAAAAGAAAGATTTTGATTGCCTTCTATATGCGTTTTCATATCGTACACTTTGAAATTCACAATACGAACATTTTCGTGATTTGGCGGTATCATACCACGTTCAAATATATTCAAAATCACATCTCTATCGCTGTTCAATGCTGCTAAATCTTCTTTGGTAAGCGAAAAACGAATAGGAGCTGTTAGTTCCGGACGATTGCTGTTGTATTCATCTAAAATTTTCGACGTTACCGCAGAAATTTGTTCTTCGTATAACGCTTTTAAACTATTAAAATTAGCAGGTGTTAATGTACCATTCGTAGAGGTAATTGTTTTAAAACGTTCAAACATTTTCGACAAATCCAATTCCGCTTCATACGGTTTCAACAAACGATATTCGTACGATTTTGCCATATAATAGTGGTATTTCAGCAGGCGGTCTTTTGCTCGGCGTTCCATATCGTCTATGTACTGCATTGCCCGAAGGTCGCGTTGGCTGTTGATGGTAAATAATTCACTCCGCAAACCATCGATAGCGCCAATACCTTTTTGTACTTCTACACTAAGGGCACTTATGCCGGTGATAGTGTTGGCAAGTTGCATAATCACTTCCTCTTTTCTAGCATTCAGCACTTTTGTTTCTTCTATCAATTGCGAAAATTCTCTTGAAGTTGCCATCATTCTGTCTAATTCCGCTTTTATTTGCTCATTTGATACAGAACCTTGTTTGAAAACACTGTATAAATTCTGCATACTTTCGAATAACGGTTTGGCGGTTGTACTAATGGCATCGTATGCTTTTTCTACCGAAGCTGCGCTACCTTTTATGTCTTTAGATATGTTTATTTGCTTCGCTGCATCGCCAATAGCCTTATAATCAACACTTTTTGCCGTTTCAAACAATTCAACTATCGCGCCTGCGTAGTCTAAACCATCGGCATAATTAAATTGATTAGCCATTTGCGTTAGGAAACCGGAACCGGCATCGGCAACTCTACTTATAGCAGTGCCTACTCCCGGAAGAACACAATTTACCACAGGTGCAATTGTTGCCACAGCAGAAAGCATTCCGGCAGCCATATTTATTCTACTACGCCTTTTTAGCTCATCTTTTGCCTCTGCTTCAAGCTCTGCCCGTTTTTGCTTTACTCTTTGAGTTAATGCGTTTATATCTTCTTCCAACAAGCGTGCTTTGTCTTGCAGTACCGGAATTTCAGCAACCAATTTATTAAGCGCATCGGTATTATCGGTCAATTCCTTTTCTACCATGGTAAGAGCTTCTTTACAGGCATTTTGGCGTTGCAGGTTATTGGCATCAATATTTTTCAGCCAATAACTCAAATACATTACCCGAACGGCTTTGTCGATTTCCTGCTCAAAAGCCATTTTATTAATTTCAAACGAAAGCATAGGAACCCAGCCCACAGGATTGCCGAAATAATCTAAATTTTGACTAATGCGGTGCATAATTACCTGCATTTCGGAAAAGGCGGTTTCAAGTTCCATTTTTTGATTTTGGTCATTAGGTGCAGTTGCCCATTCGCTCGAAGCCTTGTAGTCGGCTATACGCTGAGTGTATTCTTTGAAAATATCGTTGGTAAAACCTATGTAAGAATTTAAGAAGGCATCGTTGGCGTGTTTCACTACAGCAGAAACCCAATTGGGGTGTAGCCATGCAAACTGCCTGGTGTTAGATGTATAACCACCTGCCGAACCATTTACACCAACATTGTTAATTTTAACACTACCACTGGTGTGTACACCGGCAGTACCGGGTACATATACACAAAATGCACTGACATCAACCGTTGATGTTACTCTACCGCCATTGCCGCCGTTGCCGGGTTTGCGAAGTACGTCAACGTTTGAGCTATACACATCTTGTCCTTTACCGCCATTGCAAATAAAACGCACCGCCGGGCTTGGATACAGACATTCTTTAATATAGAGCGTAATATTTCCGGCATTGGCTCCGTGAACACCATCTTTATCTTCACTTCCCAACAACATTTCGGGCGTTGTATTGATAGAAGCATTAGCTCCCTCAAACACCAATTCTTTGGCATAAATAGTTACATTGGTTTGCTTAAACCAAAATGCACTTTTAATAACCACCCGTTCGGCAAAAATTGTCAATGCCTCAATATCGGCACGGTTGTTTAAACTGTTCAACTTTGTATTACTACCGCCAAAAACCACTTCTTTGCCCGAAACGCTAAAATTATAAACGGTTTTCGAGGTACTATTAAGTGTTGCTGTTCTCGTTGTCGATGTTACTATTGTGTAATCGTCGTTCGAGGCATATTTGCCTTTCTCTTCTTCCAAACCAAAAGCCGTAAATTCCGGTAGTGGTGCCGGCATAAGCGTAAACTTCACATCTTGGGTAATAATTTTAGTGCCCGATTGCGCCGTAAATGTTACCGTAAAATTACGCACATCGGCAACATTGGGAGCATAGGTAAAGCGCCCTGTGATTTCATTCAATACAATTTTGCCTTGCGGCGGAAAATCTATCGTATAGTTCAATTGAACAGGCGAAGCGCGCAGCGTATCGGTAAGTACATAAAAGCCAACGGTAACATCGCCGTCGTGCCACACGGTTTGGTCGGGAATTGCGCCAATTTGAAATTTTCGCATTGGCTGCAAATCAACATTCATGGGCAGCAGTTTATTGAAAGCAATTTGCTTGCCCGCATTATTATTGTCGCCCACCGTAAGTGGGTAGCCCATAAACTGAGAGACGTACATAGCCTCTCGTTTATCAATAGGTTGCCCGTGCAGGCTCGTCAGCAAGCCTGCACAAAACAGTAATAAAAATATCTTCTTCATGGCATTATTGTTTTATAATGTAATGGACGTATACGTTTTTGGGGCGGTTGTCAGAACCAACGGTAACATTTGGTGCTTTGGAAGCGTCAAAGCCAATATTAGCAGCACCTGTCATTTGAGGCTCCTTTTCTTGAATAATTTTATTATTGTTTGTAGCATCTGAAATAAGAAGGGCTCCTGTACCTGTCCAATTGATAGGTCTCCTATCTACGGTATTTATATTACCTGTAATATTTCGTATAGCATCTCCTTGATAACTACCGACATTATTGCCACTGTTTCCACCTGTTTTCAACACTGTTCTTGTTGCTTTATCAGTATCATTTGTAGCGGAACCGTCAACGCCTCGCAAAAATACACCTCGCAAATCGGGAATATTGAATGTGGTGGTACTTGTACTGCCCCACGCAGTACCTATTGCCGCAAATAAAGCAGGATACGCTGTACGGTTGAACGAACGACCATCGCACAACAACCAACCCGTGGGAATTGCAGTTCCGCCAAAAGCCACAATTGTTCCGGGAGGTATTGCGGCGGCATTGTTTGCCACTTCGGCGTATGGCACGCTTGGCAATGCCGTGTAACTCAATTCACGGTAGGTACCATTTTCGTTAATTTCTACTTTCAGCCAATATTGCGCCGATGCAAAATTAACTCCAGCAAACGTTGACGACGACCCACCGGTTCGCGTGCCTTTACCTACGGTAACACCTACTATACCATAATTATCGGTTGTTACTATGTGCCGTTCTATCCAAGCTGCCGTTGTTGCCGATTGCCCGGGCATAAGCGAAAAACGCAATTCTACTTGTTGGTTTGCCAGCACCTCGCCACCTACCCGTACTACGGCTTGGTAATTGAAACCTACTCCGCTGTTTTGTGCAAATATGCTTGCACACGCTATTATAGCTGCTACTATTGTTAGGGAAAATTTTTTCATTTTTTTGATTGTTTTGCTTCCGCCCTTTTGCAGAAGGTTTTAAGTATTATTTTTTGAGATTGTTTGTGTCCTTACAGAAATTTCTGTTCACATACGCACACAAAAAAGCGCGGACAAAACTCTTATAACTTTTATCGGTTCTTGAGGTTCTCGACTACCTAACTGCCAAATAAATGAGTAAAGCCCACGCCAAGCGGCGTGAGCGTCTTTACTTTATTGTTGGCAGTTCTTTAAAATTGTCGAGATTTCAAGAACCAAACTCAGCTAAACGCTTTTTTCTAGTATTTAATTTCTAAATACATTTTACAATGTGCGTATTAATTACGCTTTATTTTTTCATAGGCATTGTGTTTTAATGGTTAATAACTTAGGCAGTCTGAAAATACTAAAGATTTCAGAAAATCAAAATATTTTTTTCAGTATGTTTTTGTTGTTTAATGTTTGGCAAAATTTTCTTATTCTTTTTTACCTAATAAATCTCCAATTATATCTCCGACGATTCCCATTTGATATAATTCCTCTTGAGTATATAAATCTTTTTCGGCAACAATTGCCTTGTCGTCTTTAAAATAAATGGTTTTTGACATTATCTTTTGACCGTAGGCATCTCTTGCTTGAATGTGAAAAGCTGGTGCAGAAGTTGAGATAATACACCTTTCTCCAACATCCTTCATGCCGAAATTTGCAGAACCAAGATATTTTCTATCTTCGCCCTCGCCCTTTTCAAAACCCACATAGGTCTCATACCAAGTTATGCCCGTTAAATTTATGATTGTTTTTTCTCTTACTTTTGAACAACCGGAAAACACTATTGGCAATACCAACACTGCAATAAATAAAAAACGTTTCATATTAATTTGATATTAAAATTGGTCTGCAAAGGTAGTAAAACTTTGCAGATTTTTGTTTAAAGATTTTAAAAATAAATTATTGCAAAAGCAACAGCAAGAACCATGCCATTATTTCACATAAGAACGCAACAACCGAAGAATATACATTTTATAGCTCTTTTTCATAAGCCATTTTAGGTGCATAGTAAAATTTTTTCTTCGATTTTCTAATGTAGAATTCATTTTTCCATTGTGCGAGCCTTGCTCTACGAGTGTCGGGTGCGCCCAATACGAACGCACAAGATTTTTCTTAAAAACTTCGTTATGCCACCAATCCACTGGAATAGCACACTTGTTGGTTTTTAATTCTGCCAGCATACGTTGCGCAGCCTCTTTATCAATTACATAAGCACAAGCACATCTGCCATCAACTGCTTCATACAAATATTTTCCTTTTTTCGTGTGCCATATCGGAGGAAATCGCAATGTGGTATTTTCCAATGAAATCATAAACGAAGGCACCAATGATTTCATTTCGGGTATCATGCGATTGAATTTTTCAACAAAATTGCTGCAAAAAAAAGCATCATCTTCTAAAATCAGTGCGTAAGAATTATTGTTTTGCACCATTCGTTCATAGCACAAAATATGATTGAGAGCGCAAGATGTTTGTCCTTTTGTGAGTTTTGAAAAAATATCATTTTCAAAATATGTTCCCAAATCTTTTTCCGCCCACAATGTTACATCGCCATCGGACACAAATTCAAACGGCAGGTTGAATTTTTCTTTCAACCAATAATTTATATGTTTTTCTTGTTCTTCGTAGCCGGTTCGTCCGTGTACTACGTATATTGCATCAACTTGTATTGTCATAGCGTTTAATTTATTTTCCCTTAAACCATAATTTTAAAACACTGTGCGCAAACGCACTATTATTTATATAGTAAAGCAATAGTATAAGAGAACTGGTAATGCTACTATTTATCAGCATTTTCTTATTTATACCAAATTTTTCGTGTTTTTTGAATGATATAAATATTTCGTTCAATCGCTCTTTCGTTGAAGCTTGCTCGTTTCTATATAAATGTTTTATTTTTTGCACACACAGTTTAAAATATTTTTCGCCTATGTGTTTTTGTATATTAGCATTTTTCCCATATTTATTTATAATCCGCATTATTTCATTTTCGCATCTATAAAATGAAAATTCACACTGTTCCAAGCTTGCACTATATCCAAGTGAATTACTTACAAAACGATAATTATATTCGAAATAATTATTTACACCTATACTATTGATATTATTGAGGTACATAAAATTGAATACATTATCTTCGCCATACGATAATCTTATATCGAAACGAATATGATACTTATTAATGGTGCTCAACAAATATAATTTCCCCCATACCGCAAAAATGGTATATGTAGAAATATATTTTGCATAATATGATTGAATTTGTTGATTAAAAAACAATTCCGGTTCAAGTTGAAATATTTTTTTCCCTTTTGGTCTGTAATCAACATATCCGGCAACTCGCAATTCCACAATATCGTTTCCCTGCAAAAGATGCTCCAAATAAGCAATTTCTACCCAATCGTCACTATCAATAAAAGCTACCCACTTACCTTTTGCATTATCAATTCCAAAATTACGGGCAGAACTCACGCCTCCATTTTCTTTATGAAAAACGCGAATGCGCACATCGTGCGAAGCATATTCATCACAGATTTTCCCGCTACTATCAGAACTTCCGTCATTAATTAATAAAAGTTCAAAATCACTAAAAGTTTGTGCAAGCACACTATTTATACAATCTCGAAGATATTTTTCGGCATTGTAAACAGGAATAATTATTGATACAATTGGCGACAATTTTATTATGTTTTTATTCATTAATGATTCGATTCATTTCAAGCCCGTTCATTTTACTAAAAGCATCTATCACCCGTTTTGAATATTGATTATCATACAAAAATTCCAACGAATTTTTAACACTTTGTCTGTCGTTAAACAATTTGCGATTGCTTAATGTCATTATTTTTTCTGCAAATTCCCGTTTGTTACCAAATTCAACAAGATAACCGTTTACACCATCTTGAATAAGACTACTTGGTCCAACCGGTAAATCATAACTAATCGCGGGCAATCCTCTGGAAATAGCCTCATTTAAAGTCATAGGAAAACCTTCATAATTAGATGTCAAAACCAACGCATCTGCTTGTTTTATTTCATTCCAAGGATTTGATTTCCAACCTTTCCAAACAATTTTTTCATTAAGTTTTTTATTTTTAGCAACTTCCTTTTGTAGCATTTCTTCGTCGGGACCGGAACCATATATATCTAAGTTAAAATCGTCAGCAATCAAATCAAGAATATCAAACAATTCTAAAATGTTTTTTTGCTGATTTTCTAATCGACCGACATAGACGAGTTTAGTCTTATTTTCATTAGGTTGTAAAATAGTTTGTTCTTGTCTTCGCACAGGATTATAAATTGTAAAAACATTATCTTTCAATCCAATCTCATTCAATTCTTTTGTTAATCCATCAGATATTGACAAATGATAATCGGCAAGCGGCAGTTCTTTTTTCATACGTTCGTACGAATGACCCGGCATATATTTTATTGAAAAATGTATCCAAGAAACTATCTTGTATTTCTTTTTTAATATTTTTCTTACTTGCGCAGCTTTTTTTATTTCTTTAGGCGTTAGTCCTATAATAAAATCAGAATTAGTAAATACTAAATATATAAAACGCTTGAAATTCCTTATACAACCACTACTTTGATTCAATGTAATTTTTGCCTTTTTTAGTCCTGTTTCTGCCAAAAAGGGCAATAACCCTTTTTCTTCACTTCGTTCGGTTACAAATAATTTATAAGTAAAGATTTTTTTTAAATTCTTGTCATTGAATATGTGCAACAATACCGTTTCGGTTCCACCGCGCCCCAATAATCGTCCCGCTAAGATAGATATTTTACTAAAATGTAAATTTTTCATTTTTTTTCTATTCCATTTTTGTCTATTCCATTTTCACACCACTTCGTTTTTTCGGCAACTGCTTTTTGAAAAATATTCCAATTAATAGGTTCTCTATCGCGGTCGAAAAGTTGATGAAATATATGATATTGCACAGCTGCAAATTTTATAAATTGTCGTTTCACACCGCTATGTATCAAGCGAGCAACAATTTCGCTATCTTCATAGCCCCAACCAATCATATCTTCATTGTAGCCATTTACCGCAATTACATCTTTCTTCCAAAAAGCCATATTGCACCCTTTTGCATAATATGGCTTGTGTGCTTTATAACGAAATCGAAAATAATTACGCAAAAAAGCTATGCGCAATGTATTCAACGGATTGCGAATACCTTTTGTAAAAAAATTAATCGTATGTTTTTTGTCGGTCAATAATTGTTCACTTAATTCTTTGTTCAACAACACTCTACTACCAGCAACAAAACAACCTTTGCGTGCAAATTGCAAATGGTCATGTATAAAATGTTTTTCCAAAATAATATCGCCATCTATTTGAATAATATATTCACCGGAGGCTTTTTGTATAGCTTTATTTAATATTTCGCATTTGTAAAACCCTCTATCTTCGTGCCATACGTGAATAAGCGGACATGGAAATGTTTTGCGCAATTCGTCTATACGCTCAGCAGTATCGTTGCGAGAACCATCATCGGCAATAATTACTTCATTAGGTAATATTGTTTGATTTGCAACACTTTGCAAACAAAGTTGCAAGGCTTCAATCCAATTATACGTAGAAATAATAAGTGTAGTGTTTAAATTTTGCATTTATTTCCTGTTCATTTATGATTTCTCAATCTGTTATTCAATTATTCAATTATTCTTATTTCCTATCGGGCTGCACGCACAAAAACAATCCGCAAAATAAACTCACAAACATAATACCATAGAGGCTTACAAGCGTATCGTCATTTGTCATGGAAATTACAAAAATGCTATACCACGCCACACTGAGCATAGTCATTTTTTTGCGTGAAAATATGGGTATACAGAGCAAAGTAAGTACAAAACATACAAATCCCACAATGCCGTAAGTTGTCAAAATCCGCAAAAATTGATTGTGCGTTTGATGCCAATATTTTTCGTCTAAACCTATGTGAGCATAGTGGGCGTGCAATTTTTCCTGATAGTATTTCGGACCACTGCCAAACAATTTATTTTCCAAAAATACATTGAAACTCACTCGCCAAAATACAATTCGCTGCATTATAGATTTACCCTGCGAATTGGAACCTTTGCTTTTCATATACCCTTCTTCAAGCGATTCATAAATACGACTGCTCAACTTAAATTGCGAAGTAAACCTGTAATTTGTGTATCCTTTTTCTATATTGCGAATATCTTCGGCGGTTAACTGTGCAAGCCCTTCGGCATCTTTACGCAAATTTTTCGAGGTCATATAACGCTTCAAATTGTCGTACACTGCAAATCCTTTTACATTGGTTTCAAACAATGGCACATCGCTGTACAGGTGCCAATTATCTACAATTTCCCGCCGACAAATGTATAAATTATTCCAATGTCCGTTTTCTATAAATCCTCGTTGCTCAAATTCCCAGTATTTATTTCCCTGTTTAGTGTGAGTATCAAGTTTTTCAATATCAATCTCATCGGGATTGAGAAAAAAATGAGCTTCGTAGCCCACTCGCACGCCAAGTATGGTAAATATCACAAAAAAAACTACTAAAAAATCGTATTTTTTATATTGTCGTATACGTTCGTAAATACTTAACAAACAGAGAATAAGAAGCCCCACGTAACCGGTAATTGATTTTATGAAAATTAAATAAAACACTAACCACACAAAACCGCACAAGAATAAAATTTTTGCATAACGGGGCAAAACAATGTGTTTTTGAAACAATAAATAATATACACAAATGGCTACTCCCATTAAACAAAAAAGCACAAAACGAATGTACCACATAAAAATTGACGCACGGCGCACATCAACATTGCTCGCTTCGTTTAAAATAAAATACACAAAATTGAACACACTACAAATCACAACCGAAGCAGTATATATGCACACTATTGCAAAAAACTGCCTATGATTGAGCGATTGCATAGAACCGAAAATCAACATAAAAACTGCAAAAACTGCCCAACGCTGGATTTCGCCGATAGTGTCGTCGGAAGGTAATTGCCACAGGCAACGCACAATAAAAACTAAGCAACAGGCTATAATTACAAGCGGCATTCTGCGTTCGGCAAGTAATTTAAAATTCTGTTTTGAAGGCTGTTGCACCAACCAAAATACCGCAAGCAATATGAGCGAAAGAGTTACCATGAATTTTCCCCACACACAAATCGCGCATATTGCTACAAGCAAAACGCAATACACAGAATTTTTATTTTGCTTAATCCACGAAAACATTGGTATTTCTTGATATTTTTATATGTAGATTGCTTCGCTTTGCTCGCAATGACGCTCTTTTGTTGGTTTACACTAACTCTCGAAAGAGCGTCATTGCGAGCAAAGCGAAGCAATCCATTGTTTTTTTGTATTAATTTTGTCGAAAAAGATGAATAAACCCTCCTCGTTCATGGCGGTCATCAGGTGCGTTCGATTGTATTACATAATAATACACGCCCGACGGACATTCGATTCCCGACGAATTTCTGCCGTCCCAGCGAATGGCAGTGCCTGTTTCGGAATATACCAACGAACCCCAGCTATTGAAAATTTTCACTGTAAATATATTTGCACCATTGGTGTCGAAATAAAAAACTTCGTTTTCGTCGTTACCACCGGGGGTAAATATGTTGGGAATACGAGCTGTACGGTCGAGCGGATTTTCTTTGCGGCGGGTTGCCTCATCGAAAAAATAATCCATTACCGGCACCACTTGTGTTTGCGAAGCCACACATTCTCTTAAATTATAATAATCTACATCGTTTTGACTGTAAAATTTTGAGCTGTCAAGCGCAATTTTGAGTTGCACCACATAACCGGGCAAAAAATCTTCTCGGGGAAAAGTGTAATGCAAACGCAGCGAATCAATAGACCCAATGGGTTTATATATACTGCGAGTAGGATTCCCATTGTTATCGCCTTGAAAAATTTCCCAATAATATGTCCACATATTCAAATCAAAGGGGCGAAAAGCATCGGTATTCACTTCAAACACGTGTACAAACGATTCCACAGGTTCTGTTGTTTCTGTATCGGCATTTGGTATAAAATAGGTAAAATTTTCTTGGGGATTTCCATTTTTGTCTCTTACCAGCGGACTATATATGGTAATCGGGCGAGGGCTTTGACGTGAACCAAAATCGCTCGCAGGAATTTGCAAGGTACGTGTTTGCTGCGCATTAGTGCCAATTTGAAATGTTACTGCAAGCGAAACTTCGGTTTCGGAAGTGTTTTCCAACGACACGTGCAAAATTTGACTATTTTTAATACTGTCGTGAATTGTGGCAGCGTTTATGGCATACAATCGCACGGTAAATTGCCCATCGCTGGCGTACACGTGCGATGCCGAAGTTTTGTCTTTTTTAATCACTTGCTCGGAATTGTCGCCAAAATCCCACACAAACCTGCAATCGCCCTCGCAAGTCGAAGTGTTTGTAAAATCTACACGAGTATTGTTTTTTGGTACACCGGGAGCAACTTCGGTATAGCACATAAATTCTTTCGAGCCATCGAAACGAAAATTTGCAACAGTTTGCGCCATGCTGCCAAATGCAGTGGTGCAAAGAAATAGAACAATTAAAGTTATACGTTCGATATGGTTATGTTTCGCAAAAAATCGCATAAAAAATGTAATAATTTAAAGATTTAAAAATTATGATTACACACTTCGCAATATGCTTTTTTCACTGCCGGATTTTGCAATACAAAAATTGACAATTTTCCGGAATCCAATAATTCGCAATAGCGATGTTTGTTTTTGTTGCTTGCGGCATTCATGGCATCAACAAAGGCTTGTGTGTGGTGCATATAGTGCGTGTTGGTACTCATTGCCAAAAACGTGAAAATAAAATCTTCACTCACATCGGGGTTTTGTATCATGCGCGACATCACTTCCAACGGATAATCAAATTCGCCCATGCCAACAAATATAGCTGCTTGATTAAGAGCCGCTTGCCAATTGTTTTTGTCGATTTCTATGATTTCTTTTATGCGGGCAAATGCAGCTGCCACAAATTCATCTTCATTCGATGCTTTAAACGTGTTGTTCAGCGCATTGAGCGATTTTATTTGCAATTCCAAATTGAGCGGGTCAACTGCATATTTTGGCAACGGCGAAATCAACAATGCATCGATTTCTTTTTGCATATCGGTTACATAATATTCACTATCAATAGTTTCCAAAAGCAAACGGGCATAAATTAAATTACGTTTCACATACACATTATCTAAATTGAGTTGAAACAATTTTCTCATATCTCTCAAAAAATCCAAATCTGTTGGTTTTTTCAAAGCCGCGTAGCGCAACCATATTCTGTTCATTTCCAAGCCGGTATGTGCCGGTTTCAAGGCTATTTTCATATTGTCGATAGCGGCGGTGGAATAGCGTTTTGAAAGCACCTGCTGCATAATAAATTTTTGAATAGCCAATGCTTTGTCCACATCATAGTTTTGCAAAGCTCTATTAAACATAAACACCACATATTCTTCCTCTTTTTCGGGAGTTGAAATATTGTATTCGGCAACAATTTTAACTTCGGCAAAGCGGTGTTTTGCTAAAATTGGCTCCATTTTGGCTAAATTATCGCCTTTTTGCAAAAATTCGAGTATTTCCGGTTGTGTTTTTGTACGCAAAAATTGAAATTCGGTACCTACAACATCGGTAAAAAACAGTTTCCACGAATCGCTACTTTGCGTGGTAACAGGAACCGAATTATTCGAAAATTGTTTGAGCGCCTGCATAATGCTTGCAACTCGCTCGCTGCGCAATTGGTCGTTTTTATTAGCACTGCCTTCAATCGACGAAAATCCGTTTACAGTAATCGCTATCGGACGAAACGATGGTTGCCGCATAGAATCAAGCAGCGCTTGAATATCTTCACGATTGTAGGTTGATTTTCCTGCTTCAAACGGTATGCGGAACACGATAGTGTCGATTGTAGATTGAGGTTTGTAAATAAATGTATTGTATCGTGTAACCGTATCGGGAAATGCCTCAACTACCGGCAGTGTAATATTTTCAAATTTTTTATTCCACACCGGAAAAATATTTTTGCACACAAAACCATCTTTTATTACCATCAAATGAATCTCGTGAGGCGGTATATTTTCGGGAATTGCGCCAAGCGAAATCGACAATCGTGTAGATGCAAGTTTACCCGATTCTATATTTTTTTTCGCAAAATCCTTTGCAAATACCGGTTTGAGCATGTGTCCACGATGCGGCATTTGCGTGTTGAGCAAGTTTTCGCCGTTGCACGGAAATTGTTTGCGCATCACCAAATCCACGGCAAACCCGTCTTTGTCGCCTTTGATAAAGCGTTTGAGCGACCGGTAATCGTTTGTCGTAAAATACACTTCGCCGTTTACTACCGAAAGATTGTTGTGCAAACTGCTGATATTTGGGTATTTATCGCACAATTTGCACGCACTTGCATTGTAACTTTTCATTCCATGACTTGATTTTGAAATAGGAAGTCCCGATTTTTTTATTGTTTTCTTATCGGTTGAAATCAAATTGTGATTTCCCAAAGTAATGGTAATATACACTTTCTTTTTGTCTTTGCTGAAAGCGCAGCCTATACCTGCAAAAATATAGGTTGGGTTGAGCAATACGTCTGCCGATTTCCGTCTAAAAATCTGAAAAGCAAACTCTTGCGCAATATCGTTGTACGACACCGCACCTTTTGCCAGCGCCAATTTTACCGAAACTTCATTTGTTTGATGAATGCCTGCTCCGGCAGCAATCAAGCGGTTTTGCAACTGCATTTTTTTAGGAGCATTTTCCTCACGAATATCGTCGGTTTTTGCTATATGATTGGCAAACTGTTGCGCCACTTTTTGCAGCGTTTCGTTCGGTATAAGCGCACGAGTATCGTTTTTGGTCAATTCCTTATTTATGTGAAACAAACACGCATCACGTAACATCATTAAATCCAACGCATCGGGTTTTATTTCAAGTACATAGCGTTCAACCCGAGTTGGGGTTTTATAATCATTTGACTGTGCAAAAATCTGTGTTCCACACAATATAATGGCAAAAAGAAGAGGGGAAAATTTAAGTTTCATCTTATAGATATTGAGATATTTACTTCGGATTTGTTTTAATATGCCGATTAGATAATGTGCCAATGTGCCGATATGGTAACGTAACAAATTGTTGCATAAATTTATTATTATTTAATTTTCTAATTAGCATATTGGCACATTGGCACATTAGCATATTGGCATATTGGCATATTGGCACATTCAAAAATTACACTAAAATCGAAATTATGCGAGCTCGTTTATTATCTTCGGCTTTTACGGCATGCGGAATTTCAGCATCAAAATACACATTGTCGCCTTCGTTCAGTTCAAAAACGCTGTCTTTGAAATAAATTTTCACAGAACCTTCAATTACATACATAAATTCTTGCCCGCTATGGCTATTGAATTGCACTTCCTGGTCTTTGGCATCTATGGTTACCAAAAATGGCGTTGCTTTTTTGTGTGCAAAATTGTGTGCAAGTGCTTTGTATTTGTAGCGAGCATGGCGTTCTATACTTGCGCCTTCGCCTTTGCGGGTAATTGCCCAACCATGTTCATACGGATTTTCGCCGGTAAGAATAAACGCTGCTTCAACATTGAATTGTTGTGCAATTTTCAGTAATGCCCCCACCGGAATATCAATTTGACCACTTTCATAATCCTCGTATTGATATTTATTGATGTTTGTTTTTTCAGCAACTTCTGCTATGCTCAAACCTAATTGTTCACGAATTTGTTTTAAGCGGCTTCCTATTTCTTTTGTTTGTTCTTGCATGGTGTTTTCAAGATTTAATTATCAACCACAAATGTAAACGTTTTATTGATACGAAGTAATAAAATTCATGTTTTTTTAGTGATTAATGGTTAATGGTTAGTGGTTAATCTCTATTTGTTAACCATTAATCACTAACCATTAACCACTATTAACTATTCTTTGAGTCTTTCACAATCACATCGTGCGCACCACCTTCAATAATACTTGTGGACGACACAAGGGTAATTTTTGCTTCGTTTTTCAATTGCTCAATCGAAAATGTACCGCAGCTACACAAGGTTGATTTTATTTTACCCAACGTTATATCTAAATTGTCTTTCAATTTTCCGGCGTATGGCACGTAACTATCAACGCCTTCTTCAAATTTCAGTGCCGAATTTCCGCCCATATCGTAGCGTTGCCAATTGCGGGCGCGGTTTGAACCTTCACCCCAATATTCTTTTACGTAATTGCCGTTTACGAGCATTTTTTTTGTCGGACTTTCGTCGAAACGGGCAAAATACCGTCCCATCATTAAAAAATCGGCTCCCATAGCCAAGGCAAGTACCATGTGGTAATCCTGCACAATGCCACCATCGGAACAAATTGGAATATACACACCGTGTTTTTCGAAATATTCATCACGAGCCTGCGCCACTTCTATAATCGCCGTTGCTTGCCCTCTGCCAATACCTTTTTGTTCACGAGTGATACAAATTGAGCCGCCGCCTATACCAACTTTTATAAAATCGGCGCCGGCATCGGCTAAATAGTTAAATCCTTCGGCATCGACAACATTGCCTGCACCGATTTTTACGGTGTCGCCGTAGGTTTTTCGCACATATTCTATTGTTTCTTTCTGCCATTCCGAAAATCCGTCCGAAGAATCTATACACAGCACATCAACGCCGGCTTCTATCAATTTTGGTATGCGTTCTTTGTAATCACGAGTGTTTATGCCTGCCCCCACAATCAACCGTTTGTGCGTATCAACCAATTCATTCGGATTTTTTTTGTGATTTTCATAATCTTTACGAAATACAAAATATTTCATACAATTATTTTCGTCAATAATTGGCAATGTATTCACTTTGTTTTCCCAAATTATATCATTCGCCTCGTCTAAACTAATCCCGTATCGTCCGGTAATCAATTTAGCAAATGGCGTCATAAAATCTTTTACTTTTTTTAGTTTATTATCTTCGTCCGGACGGTAATCGCGGCTTGTAACCAAACCGAGCAATTTACCGTTCAACGAACCGTCGTGCGTAACCGCAATGGTCGAAAAACCTGTTTTTTCTATCAATTCAAGCACATCGTGCAATGTATGTTCGGGAGTAAGATTAGCATCGCTTACCACAAAACCTGCTTTAAATTTTTTCACTTTTCGCACCATTTCGGCTTGGTCGTCAATCGGTTGCGAACCAAAAATAAACGACATTCCCCCATTGCGAGCCAACGCTATTGCCATTCCCGAATCGGAAACCGACTGCATAATTGCCGACACAAAAGGTATATTGAGCACAATTTCGGATTTCGAGCCTTTTGCAAATTTAACCAAAGGCGTTTGCAAACTAATTTTATCGGGCATACAATCTTTGGTGGTTAAACCCGGAATAAGCAAATATTCATTGAAAGTTCGTGAAATTTCATTACTAATCTGTGCCATGGTGTATAGTTTAAATTTCTCACAAAAATACACAATTAATTGTAAATTGTAAATTGTGAATTGTAAATTATTGCATTTGTGTAAAAAAATGGGATTGCTTCGTGCCTCGCAATGACGCTCTTTTGAGGATTTGTACTAACTCCCGAAAGAGCGTCATTGCGAGCGGAGCGAAGCAATCTATTTTTAATTCAGGTAACTTCATTACTTATTATTCATTTTTATCGAATAAATTCATTATCGTATTATTCGCATCAATCAACTGTGTGCGCAAACCTGCTTTTTGAGCACCTTCCAAGTTCTCAAGTTTATCGTCTAAAAAAAGCGTTTGTGCAGGATTTAGATTTTCTCGTTGTATCACTGCTTCGTAGGTTTCAACATTCGGTTTGCGCAGGTGCAGTGTGTGGGAATAATACACTCGTTCAAATAAATCGTGAATTGCATATTGTATACCTTGATTTTTCATATTTTGCGTAAATGCAATTTCGTGCAAATCGTTGGTATTGCTCAACAAAAATGTGCGGTATTTTGTTTTGAGCCTAAGCAATAAATCCACGTGAGCCTGCGGAAAATCAAGTAACATGGCATTCCACGCATCGGCAATTTCTTGTTTTGAAATATTGTAAGGAACAAGCGATTGTATGTATTGTACAAATTCATCGGTTGAAATAAGTCCACATTCGTAGTTTGGGAACGTGTTGTTGTGCGCAAGATGTTGTTGCAGTTGCTGTTTATCGCAATTCAAAAGGTGCATCATTGCCTTGTAGGTCAATTCTTCGTTGAGATTGAGAATAACGCCGCCAAAATCGAAAATGATAGTTGTAATACCGTTGAGCATAGTTTTGTTTTTATGATTGTAGATTAACTTCGTTGAGCTCCGCTTCGCTACGGTTGCTTCGCTTTGCTCGCAATGACGCTATTTCGAGAGTTAGCACAAACCACCAAAAGAGCGTCATTGCGAGGAACGAAGCAATCCATTACTTTTTTTCTCTGCGAAAATACATTTTTACCTCAAAAAAATAAAAATAATTGAATACATATTTGCAGGTTTCAAAAAAACGGGTATTTTTGCAGTCCTAAATAATCAACCCGATTATTGGGCCCATAGCTCAGTTGGTTAGAGCACCTGACTCATAATCAGGGGGTCACAGGTTCAAGCCCTGTTGGGCCCACACACTTTCATAAAAAAAGCTGTTACAGGATTTTTGTAACGGCTTTTTTTAATGCACTATTGAATTTAATATTCGTACAAAATTGATTTTCCGGCAATCTTGAGTAGTACACTTTTAAAACCTGCAACTTGCAAACATTCAATATTAAATGAAAACTCTCTACTCGGCATAGCGGCACACATTTCTTGATTTACAAAAGAAAGTTCTATTGTTCTCTGTGGAGGAATTGATTTTTCAATAGCTCCGGTTGTAACTAATTTTGCAATCCAAGAACTTCCACTGCAACCACCAGCGGTAATTGTAAATTTCAAAATATTGCCTTCAATTTTCATGTTAGAAATAGCATTACCCAAAAATTCCGGAACTTTAAAATATTCTTTCTCGTCAATTATTACATTTGGGTCGCATATTGATTGTTTTTCTTTTTTTAGGTCATATTCATAATATCCAACACCGTTCTTATTTGCTGAAAATTTTAATCTATTGCCGTCAAAAGTGTAATCATACTCTCCATTAAGTATTAAATTCCAATCAAAATTGGCAGTCCAAATATTTTCATCATTAAATATTATTTTATCGTTATTTATTGAATAAGTTCCGGAACCTCCGGCAGGAACTCGATTGTAGTTTCCTGTATTAATGAATCTACCGTCCTTTAATTCGAGTACTGTTGTTCCGCTACTAACAATATCTCGATATTTCACAGTAAAAGTTCCAGTATAGAAACCTTCAATTGACTTGTCATCTACATCTTCTTTCCCATTATGACAATACACCTGCTCGCCATTAATAAAAATCACATTCACGTCATTTTTCGAAATTCCGTCGATTGTATATGACACATCGGTATGGCATATACATTTCGCCTCATTTGGCGTGCCTTTTTGCGTAATCCTCAAAACTCCGTTTACGAACGTGTGAGTTACTTTTACGGTTGTAAAATCGCAGGTAACTACAAAATCTTTATACGTAATTTCTACGCCTTTGTTGGTAAAATCTACATTTACTTTGTCGGAAATTTCGTCGGCTTTCAAATTATCTTGCTTGCAAGGTGTAAAATTCACGTTTGAGGCTTCGGGTTTTACTCCTTTTTCTACTTCTTTTTTTGCACACGAAATAGCGCATAATGCTGCTAAACTCAGAATGATTGTAATTTTTCTCATGGCTGTAATTTTTTTGGTTTATATGGTATAAGATGAATTAACCTGTTGAAACGTTGCATGAAAAACATCTTTTTTTTAAATTGCTTTATGAATGAGGACAAATATAGTGCACTTTTACCCTATTTCCAAATGTAAAATAGTTTTATTTTTACTGCTTTTCGTTGTTGCACACAAATTGCACACAGCTCCTGTAAACAGTTACAAAAAGAATCAATCAATTTCTCCATCTTTTAAGTCGTATCTCCATCTCTTTTATCAATTCAACATTGTTTTGATATACAATATTTGTTTTTATCAACATCTCTAATTTAACTGCAGCCGCAGCCGAATCAAGCAATAAAGTTTCTACTAACTTATCGAATATCCAAAGCATTCCATGATATTCTATTGATTTTTTCTTGGCACACGTTCTTACCGCTCTATCACTACTTAAAACTATTGCGTCTATTTTTTCGGCAAGAAATAATACTGTTTTATCGTTTTCAGACAGTGCTTTCGGGTAATTTTGCTTTTGAATATTTATTCTATCTTCTGCTGAAATGTTATGAATGGTCAATTTTCCGACCGAATGGAATGCAGACAAAACATCTTGCTGATGAGCATACAATTCGTTAAAAACATCCAGAGAAGTGTGTATGTCTAATTTCAAGGAAAAAAGACTATTTGTCAATTTTAAGTCATGCAAATCTATAAAAATGCAAGCATCCGTAATCGCGATTCTCATTGTACCGTTGTAATTTGTTTGCGAAAATCTACCAATGATTGATTACTCAATACGGCAGCCTTATTCATAGAAATAAGTTCTTCGGCTAATGCCCTGAATAAAAGTTGAGTAAAACGATTAGATTCTTCCAATCCGGTATATTGCACAGGCTCTTTGATTCTCCATCCATTGTGCGCAACTATAAATACTAATTGATTTAGATGGCTTCCCGAAATAATGTTTAAGTCTTTACATCTGTACATTAAAGCCTGAATGGAAATACCGTATTGTTTTTTTAATTCTCCAAGTTCTTGAATAAACAGTTTCTTACGGGAAATGCCTAATTCTTTTTGAGTAGCAGCTTTAGGGATAAGCATTGCCGCTGCAAATTGATTACAATATTTTTCTTTTATTTTGTCGGAAAGATTTCCCAATGGAAGTAGTAAATGCCCTAATTCGTGTAAAACCGTAAATCGAACCCTATCTGCCGATTTTAACTTACTTCTGTTTATCACAATAACAGGAATAGTTTGGTTGAGCCAAGTTTGCATTCCATCAAAACTATCTTCCGAATTTACAGAAATGACTTTAATGTGATTGTCTTCCAATAATTCAATAGAATTATAAATAGGGTCTAATCCTAAATTCCAAGATTCTCTTACCCTTAATGCTGCATTTTCGATATCTTCAAAAGAAGATATGATTGGAAAATTTTTTAACGGATTCTCAAATTTTGTTTCAATTCCTATAATTTCCTCCAATTCTAAATATCTGGATAATACATCCTTAGTAGATTCAATTATTTTGTTTTGTTCCTTTACCGGTAATTTTGTGAGTTTGCGAAATTCCAAATCTCCTAACTCAATTTTAATATCTCGGAAAAAGAAATCTGGTTGCACTTGCAAAACCCTGCTCAAATGACTAATCATATCACTATCAGGGACTACTTCTCCTTTTTCATATTTATGTAACGCCTGACGGGATATTTTGTTCTCAAGGGCATCTGCTAAATCTTGTAAGGAAAAGCCTCTCAAGATACGAGCCGATTTAAATCGTTCTGAAAATAACTTATTCATAATATTACTTTTATTTCGTTGACAAAGATAGTTATTATTTTTATATTTGTCAACTTGTCATATATTTTTTTATTGTCAGTCTTTTATCCGAAAAACATGACAAAATTTCATAAACAAACCTCTTTGGTTGACAAATTTTAATTTTGGCGCGCAATTTGTCAACTAAAATTAAAGACAAAAAAACACTTATATATGTCATATAATAACAAAAATTTAATAAGAATTTAAGAGATAAGATTCTATTAAAATTTATTCTTTATCTCTTGGGCTAAACAAGTGAATGCCTCAGTATTAAATAATTCACAAAAAAACACATAAAATATATGGCTGTAAATAAACCTTATGGAGACAATGCACGTATAGGTGCTGTTCGTCAAAGAAGTCAAACGCTTAATCCTCAAACAGGATTATATACAAAGCGTGATGTTAATACTGGTCGTTTCATGGACGTAAAAACGACAGGTGGGAAATTTAAAGGAGTTCGAGAAGAAAAATAGTATGATTTTTCTGATGCTTATGGAAACATTTGAATGTTTCCGTAAGCGCAAACTCAGGTAATTAAACAATAATTTATAAAATAATGAATAAAAAAATTGAAGAATTAAAATTTATTTTAAACAGATTAGATGTGTACTTAGAAAGTTCACAGAATAAAAGCAATTTGTATTTAGCTTTGAATACCATTGTTTTGGGGGGAGTAATAACAATTATTGCCACATTACAAGAATTAGACTGTAGTTTTTTGCTTAATTTTCTTTTGCTTTTTATAGCATTGGCATCTATTGCAAGTATTTTGCTAACTTTATCAGCGATTAATCCGTATATAAAAAGTTCTAAAAAAACCAAGTCAGTGTTCTTTTTTAAGGATATTGCCACACATAATTCTCCTGAGGAATATAGAATTTTATTAGATACTCATATAGCTTCAGAGAAAAAAATGGTTAAAGATATGAGTTCACAAGTATATAGTATGGCTAAAGGTCTAAGCATGAAGTATAAAAAACTGACAATTGTCGGTTTTATTATTGCAGGAGAATTTGTGTTAATGGCTATTTGGGCAATAATTTTTTTAGTAACAAAATCAAATATAATATGGAAATATTTAATACTTACAAAAATGTAATTGAAAAGGCACTCAACAACGATGTGCGCAATCTTTCTAGTTCAATTAGGTGCTTTACAGGGGACATGTCCGCAATCAATGAAGGCTATAATTTATCTGCATATTCTCGGGATAGAAATAGTTTAGCATTGAAAACGACAGATTTAGAAAAAGCCGCTATTGATATGGGAGTAATGGTCATTCCAAATCCGGAAATTGGATTGCATCCCGATTTTTCCCATTTGAAAGGGACAAACAAAACCGAAAATCATTATATTGCATCTGCATTTATTGATATAAAGAATTCTACCAAATTATTTAGTAAATACAATAATGAGACTGTTTTTATCATTACAAATGCGATTCAGCTTTTAGCTATAAATATATGCTCTGTTTTCGGTGGGTTTGTACAACGTTTGCAAGGAGATGGTGTATTTGTATATTTTGGTAGGAAAGGACTTGAAGAAAAAAGAGCAGTCACGCATATACTTTCAGCATTAAGTCTTTTTACTTATTTCATAAAGAATGATATAAAGACTTTATTTGAGAATAAAGGATTAGACCCTATTTACACAAGAATTGGTGTTGATTTTGGTGAAGATAAAGATGTTTTGTGGGCAATGGCAGGTAAGGAAAATGTAAGTGAAATAACAACATACAGCCTACACACAAGTTTAGCGTCAAAAATGCAAGGTTATGCAAAATCAAATCAAATAATTATTGGCAAAAATGTAGTAGAAAAAGTAATGCTTGATACAACTTTATATTCACCTGTAGAAGACAAAAGATATATTTATGAAGATTCAAGTACGCATCTATACTATGGACAGTTTGTTTTTGATTGGCAGAAATTTTTAAGTAAGCAATCTTTTGTTATTGTTTCTCCGAATTCGGGTCAATTGAGTTTGAAACCCAATCAAAGTAGAATTCCAATGTATGCAAAACAATCAGATTCATTAAAAGAGATTGCATCGATAAACAAACCTTATTATGGCAAATTCTGATTTGAATGAAGATTTAAGTTTAGTTTTAGCAAAATATCCAAAGCTTGAATTGGTAGATAATACATTATTAGGGGAAATAGATATTTTTGATAACAATGATAATTATTATTCAAGTTATGAGATAAAAATTACTATACCTAAAGGATATCCGCATATTTTTCCATCTGTATATGAAACAGGTGGAAAAATACCGCGCATAGCAGATAGACATATAAATGATGTGGGGGATTGCTGTGTTTGTGTATTACAAGATGCTGACATAAGAGCCAAACGAGAAATAACTATCACCAATTTTATAAATGAATATGTAATTCCATTTTTTGCTAACCAAATTTATTATGAAGCTAACGGCGAGTGGGCTAATGGAGAATATAAACACGGACTTGCGGGTATTTTACAGTATTATTGTGAAATTTTTGAAACTCAAGATATAAAAGTAATTTTAAAAGGCGTTGATATTTTTTTAAAGGGAAACACAAAACTTTATGAAAAATGTTTTTGTGGGAGTGATAAAAAAATTAAAAAATGTCATCGAAAAACTTTTCTTGAATTAGGAAAAATGTCAAAAAAAAGAATAAATGATGACTATGTTTATCTTTCATCATTTATTCATTGTAAGTTAAAAACGGTTCATTAATTTTATTGGACTAAAAGATGAGGTTTAATTACAAAGTTTGAGAGAACAAATCATGGAAATATTTCTGTTTGAAAATACTCAAATTTCAATTTTTATCATTAAAAACATTTTATAAAGTAAAAATTTATAACTTCGCAAAATGAATAACCGATAACTATTTATTATAAAACATAATGGAAGTATGATGAAAGATTTTTTTATTTCTCACTCGTCGTTAGATAAGCAAACTATTGTAGAAGATATAAGAACCAAATTAGAATCGTCAGAC
>Ga0209737_10000032_pt1 | contig 113341 bp, 109 predicted proteins | sample TergutCu122P3_FD_187284 | JGI IMG/M metagenome (GOLD analysis project Ga0209737, IMG submission 187284) | Cubitermes ugandensis P3 segment gut microbial communities from Kakamega Forest, Kenya - Cu122 P3 (SPAdes) (version 2) | ecosystem: Host-associated > Arthropoda: Insects > Digestive...
AATCTGAGAGATACATTTCTTGGGTTGCTGTGGTTGCTGAGCTTGTCGAAGCATCGCCTGTGTTCATTGATTTAAGAGAGTTTGCCGCAGCACTGCCTTTTTCTAATTGTTCTATTCTCTGTTGCTGTTTGTCAATCATTGTTTGTTGTTCTTTGATAGCTTCCAACAATACCGGTATCATTTCCATATAATTTACCCCGTAGCTTTCTTCTTTCGATTTTGGTTTTACAACCATTTCAGGAAATTCTTTTTCCAATTCTTGAGCTATAAAACCAAATGTTGATTTGGTTAAATCTACTAAAGCCTCTTCGGGAATATCTACAAAAAATTCTTTTTTTACATTGTAACGATAGCCTGAAACACGTTTAATTTTTTCAATCGCATTATCTATTCGAGCAATGTTTTCTTTTGCATTTTCATCGCAGGGCAGAGTTGTATAGGTATTACACATAATATGCGAAGCATAAATATCTCCAAGTTTCTTGTTAGATAATCCTAATTGTAAATACCAATTATTGTCGGGATACAATACAGGTCTGCCTAAGTTATCAAACGTTAAATAATCGAACAAGAAACCTGTCCAATTATTAACGCCAATACGAACCGTCCCGGTAAGAAAGGAATCTCCTTGTACTTGTAATTTATACGAAGAAGAAGGTGCTGTCGTTCCAATTCCAACTGAACCATTACTTTTTATAATCACATTGTTCCAATTGGTAATAGCTGTGCCGGAAGTGCCGGAAGGTGCTGTTTTAAACAAAATATTTCCATCAGCATCAAAACTCATTAAACTCGAAGCACCTGTTTTTATACGCCAATATTGCATACTTGCATACCGAGCATTACGGCATATTTCTTTATCGCCTGTGCCGTCGTAAAACGTCCAAATATCGCCAATTTGAAATTTTGTTTGAAGTGTGGCATTAGCAGGAACCCCAACCCCGAGATAACCCTCTGTAAAATTAAAACTTGATGCTTTAAAAGAAAGTCTATTGTCGAATTCAAATTCTCCCAGAGACACATGATATGCATCACCAAAATATAACACCCCCAAAGCTCTGTCGTTGGTGGAAGTTCCGTTACCTATTTTCAAACCACCATAGACATGTAATTTGAAGAGTCCCGAAGGGGCTATTCCGATACCGACATCGTTGGTAAAATAACTGTCACCGTTAACATATAATCTTTGAGAAGGTGTAGTAGTCGTTCCAAGACCAAGATTGCCGCTACAATAGCCATTGCCGTTAAGATAACTATTACCCACTACATGTAATCTTTGAGATGGCGCAGTTGTCCCCACACCACAATTGCCATTAACATAGCTATTGCCGGTTACATAACTATTTCCCACCACATGCAACTTTTGCGAAGGAATTGTCGTTCCCACCCCTAAGTTGCTATAGTTGTCTACTTTCACTTGTGCAAAACCTGTTGCACACATTGCTACAGTTAAAAATCCTGAAAATAATGTTCGTTTCATAATAAAATTAGTTTAAAGTCCGCTCCTTTTGCAGACATTGTTAAAAATGTTTAAAAACCGTTTGTTAGAAACAATCGCCTGTGTTTTACAAAGAAATTCGGAACTGCTCTTTTTCTGTTGCTCGTATTGGCTGTCAGTCGTTTTCTGTTGCTATATACACTTTCAATTGCACCTAACTAAAATAACGTAAGCATGGAAACTGTTAAACTTATCTGTATTCAAAGGTATCGACAAACACCCACTCTATCAGATAAGTAACAATCCCCACGCCTATAAATTTATAGACGTAGGAGTGTTACCCTTATCCCCATAGAGTAAAATTTTGTCGAAATTCTTGAACGAGGATATATTTCAAACGCTTTACGTCATCAAAAAGTCCTTTCAAAGGCAACCGTATGCTTTTGAAATTAGTACAAATATAATAAAAGGATTTTGTTTTTGGTAGTTTTTTTGGGGAAATTTGTTTGAGGGTATGGAAAACACATGAAAATCACACTAAAACCGCAGCCTTGAAAAGGCAAGCTCAACGAAGTTAATCGTGGTTCAGACAATCAAACAACAAAAAAGCCCCACATTTCTGCGGGGCTTTTTTATAAGTAAGAATAGTATTCTTAGAATTTGAAAACCATACCAACGCTTATTCTTCCTGATGTGAATACATCGTCAGGAGAAATACCTAAGTTGAATGATGTTGAGTTATTTCTCTCATCTTTTAGTTTACCTTCGCCTTCTGGTCTTGGAGTTTCGCTCTCAAAATTAATACCAAGACCAAAAACATTGATTTGAGCTTCTAAATCAATTCTATCAGAGATAGAATAAGAAATCACAGGCACAACTTTGAATTGTACATTCGTAGTTTTTGGAGTTTTTCCTGATATAGTTGCTTCGCCTACTTTTACCTCTGCTTTTCCTGATTCTATAAAGAAAGGAAGAGAAGCATCGGCAGATACTTTGAAATCACCAAATTCTACAAACGAATAACGGAAGAATGGTGCAATACCAACTTTGTTTAAAACAGTTTTATTTCTAAGGTCATTTTCTTTTGTTGGAGCAAATTTTTTCACTGTCGCAGTTCCCAAAATTAAACTCGCACCAAAACTCATTTGGTCATTCAATTGAAAACCAACTTTTGGATTGAAGTTAATACCCATTGTTGAAACATCTTTGATGCTTTCAATTTTGTCGTCAATTACAACTTTGTTAGTTTCGCTTGAAGTGCTAAAACCAACATTACCACCAATAAATAATTGAGCATTGCTCACTGCAACAAGTGCAAATACCGCTGCTGCGGTTGTTAAAATTTTTTTCATTTTGTTCTGTGTTTTAAGTTTTTAAATAAATTTAACGGCGCAAATGAAAGTAATTATTTTTAATCTTGCAAGAAAAATAAAAAAAATGTGATATTTTGCAGCAAAAAAGTCAGCAAGTTGACAAGTTTGTAAGTTAGCAAGTTAAAAGGTACTTGCAAACCGACCAGACTTATAAACTTACAAACTTTATAACTTACAAACTTTTATTATGCTCGCTCTTTTACGAAAATTAAACGCTATTGACGAACAAACGCCGGAACTTTCGGCATGTTTACATTCGGTATGTAATGTATTGCAATCGCACAATAAAAACACTCAAAGCGCTGAAATTCAGTGCTACAACAAAAAATCTCGCAGCCTTGCTTTTGCCCCAACGCAGCATAAACAAACGCACGCCATAGAAGCAAATAAACGCACAATCGGCGAACTGACGCTTTATTATAAGGAATTACCTTTTGTGTTCGATGAAGCGCAGCTCGATTTTATAACTCACACCATAGCCGCCATGGTAAACACTCGAAGAGTGCAACAATTGGAACGTACGGCGAAGCGGCAAAAAAAACAATCGGAGGCTATACAGGCTATTCGTTTGCTTATAACGCAAGTGAAACCAATTGAAGAAACCATGCAGCAAACCTGCGAATTGGTGCTGCAATCGCTTGATTTTCCGCAGTATGCACAGGTGCGCATAACATTCGACGGCGTTATTTACGAAAGTCAGGCACAAACGCAGGTTATGAGCAGTGTGCGACAAAATTTCATTACGTTCGACAACAATACCGGCAGCATTGAAGTGCTTTTTGTGTATGAATGTATGGACAGTCCGGCAGACGAAACGCTGCAACAGTACGTGAATATTGTGGCATCGCTCATTGGCGGTTATTTGAACGATGCCAAAGGTCGCCTGCTTTCCATGAATAGTGGCATAACACACCCACATCTGAACCAACGTACCGGAATTTACCGTAATTCTTTGCAGAAAAAAACCCAACAGCCTTTGCAACGCTTGCTCAACAGGCATATTCTCGATAAATATATTTATTTGGATATGATGAAAAACAAAGTGCGTGAAATTCTCTTTGTTGCCACGCTCTACGATGCCTATAATTTGGAAAAAGACGATAGCTTTTTCGAGAAATTTATGGGTCCTATTTTTCAATACAGTATTTTTTCGTTGCCGCGAATTATCACCTCATCGTCGCACGAAGAAGCATTGGAACTGCTTGAACATCACGCTTTTGACTTAGTGGTTTGCATGGTGGGCGGCGAAGTGCAGCACACCTTGGAACTGACCGGAAAAATTCGCAAAATTTCAACTTCTATACCTATATATTTATTGCTCAATCAAAATGCTAATATTCCGTATTTCGAGAAATTGGAAATTAACACCCCCCTGTTTAACCAAACATTTGTGTGGACGGGTGATTCGCAAATATTTTTTGCCATGGTAAAATCGCTCGAAGATTACATGAACGCCGAATACGATACCAAAACCGGACTTGTGCGGGTGGTGCTGCTTGTGGAAGATTCGGCACAGTATTATTCAAAATATTTGCCCTTAATTTATTCCGTACTTTTCAATCATGTGGGCGAGCAAATCGTTGATTATGACTTGAATGAATTGGAAAAAGTATCGCGCATGCGTTCACGCGCCAAATTGCTATGGGCGCGCAATTACGAGCAGGCAAATTATTTGTATTCGCAGTACAAGGATTTTGTGATTTGCGTAATTTCCGATGCCGAATTTGTAAAAGGCGGCGAAGTTGATACCAATTCTGGACGGGAATTTTTGTCGATGGTGCGGGGAAATAATCCCGATTTGCCGATTTTAATTCAGTCGTCCGAGGCAAAATATTCGCAATTTGCCAAAGAAATTCAGGCAAAATTTGTGAATAAACATTCCGATATGTTGCTCTCGAAAATCCGGAATTTTGCCTTAAAACACATTAGCTACGGCGAATTTGTGTTTCGCAATAAAAAAGGCGAACCCATAGGCAGTGCCCAAAATGTGCGGGAATTTGAAAATATGCTGCGCCAAATTCCCGATGAATCGTTTTTGTATCATGCGCAAAAAAATCAATTTTCAATTTGGCTTATGGGGCGTGGCGAGGTGGATTTAGCTATAAAAATGAACCCTTTACGCGCCGAAGATTTCCCGAATGTGGACGAGTTGCGCAAGGCAAATTTGCAACTGTTCGATGAACACACCCGCACCAAAAAACAGGGAAAAATTCTTGGTTTCGACGAAATTGCAAAAATAAGCGAAAAAAGCGTTGTGGTACTCACATCGGGTTCGTTGGGCGGCAAGGGGCGCGGCTTAGCGTTTGTGAATGCATTAATTAATAATTTCGATTTTAATCCCTTCCATCATAAAATTGCGATTTGCACCCCAAAAACTGCCATAATCGGCACCGATGAATTTGAACATTTTATGAAAACAAATTGTAAAGACATCGATTTGTTTGACAAAGAAATGAACAGCACGATTGTGAAAAATCATTTTGTGCAAGGCGAACTTTCGGAAGAATTGCGCAAAAAATTGCGCGCCTTGCTCGAACAAATTCAAAAACCGGTTGCCGTGCGTTCATCAAGTATTTTCGAAGATTCGGTAAGTATGCCGGTTGCCGGAGTTTTTAGCACCTATATTTTGCCCAACAATTCCGGAAATATTGACCAACGCCTGCACGATTTGGAACTGGCTATAAAATTGATTTACGCATCGGTTTACAGCGACGATGTGAAAACGTTTTACCGCACGTCGCACCACAAATTGACCGAAGAAAAAATGGCAGTGGTGTTGCAGGAACTCGTGGGCGATTATCACGAACATTACTTTTACCCGCACATGAGCGGCGTGGCGCAGTCGTATAATTTTTACCCTGTGTCGCACATGAAACCCGAAGAGGGATTTGCCGTATGCGCCGTAGGGCTTGGTTTTTATATTGTCGATGGCGGCAAAGCATTCCGGTTTTCTCCCTCTTACCCCAAAATCGACACTTTGGGCATACGGGAAATGCTCAACAGTTCGCAACAGGAATTTTTGGCAGTAGATTTCAACAAAACCGACATTAATTATATAGATGATGGCGAACGGGCGGCTTTGAGCGTGTTGCCGCTGGAAATTGCCGAGCGGCATAAAACTCTCACTCACTGTTGCTCTGTGTATAATGCTCAAAACGATAGAATTGAAGCAGGACTTTCAAGTGCCGGTGCACGAATTGTGAATTTTGCAAATATTCTCAAACACGATTATGCGCCGGTAGCCGAAACTATTGAATTGCTCTTGAAACAAGTGCAAACCGCAATGGGCATGCCGGTGGAAATGGAATTTTCGGTAGATTTGTCGCCAAACGAGCAAGGCGTTCCCTCGTTTTATTTATTGCAAATAAAACCGCTTACCGGCTCTATGCTTGCCTACAACGAAATTCCCGAACAATATGCACATGCCGAAAAAATTCTGGGCAGTTCGTCGAGCATGGGCAATGGAATTGTGGAAAATATATACGACGTAATTTACGTGGACACCGAAAAATTCGATAGAAAGCGTACGCTCGAAATGCAGCATGAAATTGAAATGCTCAATAACGAAATGGTTCGACAAGGTAAAAAATACATACTCATCGGTCCTGGTCGCTGGGGCACAAGCGATAGATTTTTAGGTATTCCCGTATTGTGGACGCAAATTTCAAATGCAAAAGTAGTGGTTGAAATTTCCTTGTCCGATTTTCCGTTAGATGCCTCGTTGGGCTCGCATTTTTTCCATAATATTACGTCTATGAATATTGGCTATTGCGCCATTACAAAATACAATGAACAAAATTTCATTAAATGGCACGAATTGCAAAATCAAGAAACAGTGCAACAAACACAATTTTTTAAACATTTACGTTTTGCCAAACCACTGCTGGTGCACATGAACGGCAAACAGCGAGAATTAACAATTTATAAATCCCCCGACCATGAGTAGTATTATTTCAAATGTAATTATAGGCAGTCATCAATTGTACTGCGAAGGCGTGGCAAGTTTGCTTGCAACCGATAGCAATATGCAGGTGTTGGATTTGTACAGCAGTTATCAAGATTTTTCGGAGCATTGCAAACACCCAATTATACACGTTGCCATAAAAGTGCTGCACAAAATTGAGGAAAGCGACATTGCCGACATTACCACAATGCAAAAAAAGTTTCCAAAAACCAAAATTCTCATAGTTTCATCGGTTGAAAACGAACATAGTATTTATCAAATTATAAAAGCCGGCGCAAAAGGGTTTTTGGCGTACGATGCCTCGAAACATGATTTACTCGAAGCCGTGTATTCGCTCCGTGGTGGTTACGATTATTTCAGTAAATGTATTACCGATATACTTGTAAACCGCTATGCGCAAGAAATGCAGGGCGATACGCCTCACAGTGCCGAACTCGAAAAATTGAGCGTACGTGAAAAGGAAATTATAGAGTTATGGGGCAATAGTTACGGCAACAAAGAAATTGCCGACAAACTCTTTATCAGCGTGCGCACCGTGGAATCGCACAAAACGCATATTATGCAAAAACTCAATCTTAAAACTGCGGTAGATTTGATGAAATATGCTATTAAGAATAATTTGATACAACTATAAAGATTAAAACGAGAAACAAAAATAAAATTTAAACAACCTCTAATACTCAAATTTTGTGTAAAATTATTCTTCGTGTCTTTATGTCTTCGTGCCTTCGTGTTTATTTTTTACGCGCTTGCGCGCTTTTTAAGTGAACACGAAGACAGAAAGGCATGAAGACACGAAGTTTTTTGTGTTTTAGGTAATATTACGGATAATTCATAAAGAATTTTTAGAAAATAATCCTGAATAAAATACAATTTACGTAATCCTCGTAAAATAAAGCCTCGCCTAAAAAAAAAAACGATGCTTTTTTTTGTGCGTTTCTTTTTTCATTACTTTTGCAGTCTAATCTAAAAATATATGGAAAACAAAACAATTGCTCCAGATTATGCGCAACTCGTAGCGCAACGTGAACACGTACAAACATTAGCTCCGGCAGCATTTATCGAAGAAGCCGTAGCTGAGTTAAAACAACAATTGGGCGATGATAAAGTAATTCTTGCTTTATCGGGTGGCGTAGATTCGTCGGTTACGGCGGTTCTGTTGAACAAAGCCATTGGAAAAAACCTTATTTGTATTTTTGTTGACCACGGTTTGCTGCGTAAAAATGAGTTCGAAAACGTGCAGCGCGATTACGAACACCTTGGACTGAACGTAATAGGCGTAGATGCCAAAGCCAAATTTTACAGCGAATTAGCAGGAGTAACCGACCCCGAACAAAAACGTAAAATCATAGGCAAAGGGTTTATTGACGTTTTCAACGAAGAAGCAAAAAAACTGAACAACGCTTCGGCTGCGCTCGGCGACCGTATTAAATGGTTGGGGCAAGGCACTATTTATCCCGATATTTTAGAATCAATGTCGGCTGACGGAAAAGTTGTAAAATCGCACCACAACGTAGGCGGATTGCCAAAAGAAATGAATTTGAAATTGGTGGAACCGTTGAAACTTTTGTTTAAAAACGAAGTACGCGCCATAGGTTTGGCATTAGGCATGAAAGCACATTTGATTAACCGCCACCCCTTCCCCGGTCCGGGCTTAGGCGTGCGTTTGCTTGGCGCAATTACCCCCGAAAGAGTACGCATTTTGCAAGATGCCGACGATGTCTTCATTTCCGCTTTGCGTGAATGGGGCTTGTACGACAAAGTGTGGCAAGCAGGCGCAATTCTTCTTCCGGTGCAGGCTGTGGGCGTGGCAAATGGCGAACGCACTTACGAAAATGCCGTAGCCTTGCGTGCCGTACATTCTGTTGATGCCATGACGGCAGATGTTGTAGAATTGCCTTTCGAATTTTTGAAAAAAGTGTCAAGCGATATTATAAATAATGTACAAGGCGTAAACCGTGTTACTTACGATATAAGTCAAAAACCACCGGCGACTATTGAGTGGGAGTAATTGAATAACTGATAAAAAAAAAGAGGCTGTCCTAAAAGTCAAATAGATTTTTCAAATAGTTACGATTTATAAGTTGTGGCACAAAAGGTGCAGAGCACCGAGAATATTTGTAGTATTTAACGCAACACACAAAGCAAGGTGCGCAGCACCGTAATATTTTAATAATCAATTCGTTGTTAATATTACGGTGCTATGCACCTCTCGTTTACTGTAATCGTTTTTACTACAAATATCTCGGTGCTACGCACCTTTGCTTACAATTCGTAAATTCTAAAATTGATAATTCGACTTTTAGGACAGCTTCTTTTATTTTTTACAGTGCTAACATTGCATAAGGCGAAATGCCCAAAGTTTTGCATAGCAAACCTGCATTTTTGAGTGTTGGTTCGGCTCGTCCTGCAATATAATCATTTATTCTTGAAGGACTTAAACCAATTTTTTGTGCAAGTTGTTTTTGTGTCATTCCTTTTTCTTGCAAATAAAATACAAGCAATTCCGGTATCGCAGGTTTCCCTATCGGAAAATGTTCTTTTTCGTATGCAATTACCATATCCGACATTACCGAAAGTTCAATGACATTTTTATCAGTTGCCGACATTGTATCATCAACTATTGGCAAAAGCTCTTCTATTCGTGCCAATGCAAATTCATATTGATTTTTTGTAATCATAGTTTCTCTGGTTTTTATATTGTCGAACAATCTATTTTGTCATATTCTTTGTGCGTGCCTACAAACCGAATAAAAACATAGCCCATCACAAATTTAATTACTACCACTAAACGATAATTATTTCCTTTAATATTGAATACGTAATGCTGATTGCCGGTGTAATCAACCGAAGGAAAATCTATTTTAATGTCGGCAAAATTTTTCCAATTGGCTTTTTCAGCAATATCGTACCAACGTTCCAAAGCTATTTTTGCGTCTTCTTTGCCTTTTGTTTCGTAAAATTCTCGTAATTTTTTGTGTGATACTATTCTCATATTTTGTTATTCGCACTACAAAAATACAACATAATTTTGGAATTCAATAGTTTTTGCCAAATTAATTTTAAAACTCAGATTTGTTGTTGCTTTTTCTGTAAAGGTTCAGCGGTGGTTGCACCGCCCGTTACTCTATTCTTACAGGTTTTGCCATTTTTTTTTACGTTTTATTTTTTATGTAATGAAAATCACTACTTTTGTGTACTTTAAATTGCAAACCACATGGAACAAGAAAAAATCATTAAAATCATAATCTCGGCAGCTTTTATTTTCGTAATCTATCCGCTTTTGCGATTTGCGGCACGAAAAATAGTTAATAGGGTAGCAAAATTCAATTTGTATGATGCAAATAGAACACGAATGATTAAAAAAATGCTCAATGCAATGATTATTTTTGTGATATTCACAATTTTAGTTAGTCTTTGGGGAGTCGACACTAAAAATTTGTTTTTGTCATTGTCGTCGGTTTTTGCGGTTATAGGTGTTGCGTTTTTTGCACAATGGTCTATTTTGAGCAATATTACAGCAGGTATTGTTATTTATTTTTCGCTACCGCTTAAAATTGGCGACCGTATAAAAATTATTGACAAAGATTTTCCGATAGTGCTTACGGTAATTGATATAAAAACATTTTACCTTTCGCTCGAAACCGACGAAGGCGAACGAATTGTTTACCCCAATAGCTTGCTCCTTCAAAAAGGAACTGCCATTGAGAAAAAAACAGCAAATACTATTAATTTCTCATAATTAATTACCTATGTTGCTTCCATTAAGCAAAGCTCCGCACGATTTTTTACTCGCATTGTTTTCTACCGCCGATGTGCAGCGACATTTGGATTTGCCGACGGATTGCGTAAACATACACAATATTGCTGAAATTTACGCCCACTACTCTACTCCACAGCGAATTAGTTTTTGTATTTTGAGCGAAAATCAGTATGCCGGATTTATATCGGCAGCGTCGAACGCCAAACATAAAACCGCCTCGTTGAGTTTTGCATTATTGCCGCAATTTCGCCACAAAAAATTGATACAAAGCAGTATAGATGAAATGTATACAATTTTACAGCAACAATCTATTGTGCGCATCGAAGCACAGGTTTTGTGCGAAAACCAAGCATCTGTTCACGTTTTGCAGCAATGCGGATTTACGTGTGAGGGAATTTTGCAGCAGAATTTCATGATAGAAAATTGCCTTATGGATTCCTTTATGATGGCGAAAATAATAGCATAAAAATGGATTGCTTCGTTCCTCGCAATGACGCTTTTGCGTTGCTTTGTGCAAACTCTCGAAAAAACGTCATTGCGAGCGGAGCGAAGCAATCCACTTTTTATCTCAGAAAAATTCAATTATTCAATTACTCAATCATCAAATCCTGTCTTCCAGAATTTTAACAACAACTTCCTGTGTAATATCGCCGGCTTCTCCAAAATTCACAACGCCCCGGTTGGCTAATCGTTGTGCAACTTCCAAGCAGGTTTCTTTTCCTAAATTGTAAGCGCTCAAACGAGTTGGCACGCCCAATGATTCAAAAAATTCAACAGTTTTTTCTATTGTTTTGTCAATTTTTTCGTTGTCGCTTCCTTGGGTAATTCCCCAAATGCGTTCGCCGTATTGCATGATTTTTTTGCCTTTTACTGCACGGCGAATGTTCATATTTCCGGGCAATACTATTGCCAATGTTCGTCCGTGGTCTATGCCGTGTAGGGCAGTTAGTTCATGACCAATAATGTGCGTACTCCAATCTTCAATTGCGCCGCGCGAAATTATGCCGTTGAGAGCCATTGTTGCGCTCCACATAAAGTTTGCCATGGCATCGTAATTCGTGTGGTCGCTCATTACTTTTGGTGCAGTGTCAATCAACACACGGAGTATGCTTTCTGCCCATAAATCCTGCAATGGCGTGTTATTTGGAAAGGTTAAATACTGTTCCATTACATGAATAAAGGCATCGACAATACCGTTTGCAATTTGTTTGTCGGGCAACGAAAAACACACTTCGGGGTCTAAAATCGAGAATTTCGGCATTACCAACAGACTGCCAAAACTTAATTTTTCGCAGGTGCTTTTGCGTGAAACCACCGAATTACCGTTCATTTCGGTTCCTGTGGCAGGCAAAGTAAGCACGCAACCCAAAGGCATGGCTTTTTCTACCGGAACAGTTCCTTGCAAAATTCCCCATGACTCTACGCCTTCGGGCAAACAAAGGGCTGCTGCCAAAAATTTAGTGCCGTCGATAACCGAGCCGCCGCCTACGGGTAGCAGGAATGTAACATTTTCTTGTTTGGCAATTTCGTAAGCCTCCATCATGGTTTCGTAACTCGGATTTGGCTCTATGCCGCTAAATTCTACATAATCAAAGCCTTTGAGCGCTTTTGTTACCTGGTCGTACACACCATTTCGTTTAATACTGCCACCGCCATAAAGCAGCATGATTTTTTCGTTTTGCGGCAAAATATCTGAAAGTTGCGCAATCGTGTTTTTTCCAAAAATTATGGAAACCGGATTGTGAAAATTAAAATTGTTCATGATAATAAGGTGTTAGTGAGTTTAAAAAAAAAACGGCAGTACTGTTACATAAGACAAAATTACGAAATTAATCTTCGTTTTGTATGCCATTGCCGTATGATATAATTCATGTTTGTGAATGGAAATTTGTCATAATTAGGATTTAGGAATTTAGGGATTAGGATTTTAGGTAATAGGTTTTTAAGATATTTTTTATTGAAATCGCCGCGTTTCCTAAAACCTAAAATCCTATTTCCTAATCCCTTGGTAAAATTTTATAAAACGTATCGCCACGCAAGCCCATACGGAGTGATTCCAAGGCAATAATTTCGTTGGTGGCTATGTTGCCCAAATTCACATCGCAGCCAAAAAGATTGATAAACATAGCTTGTTGCGATTTGAGCGGAGCTTCCCACATAACTTTATCAATTGCTATATTACTGCTAATGAAGTTGATAAGCTCCATATTGGGCGAACCGTCTTTATTGAAAATTCCGATTGTGCCACTTTCGCGCGCTTCGGTAATTACTTTTACCGAACCGGCAGCAAGTTCGGCTTGCATTTGTGCAATCCATTCTTCGGGAGAGTAATGTACACTTGCATCTTTTGAACCAACTTCGGAAATAACGGTAAAATTTTTCTTCAATTCCTTAATGTATTCAAGTTTTTTCGAGTGCTCCATGTCCATAGTTCCGTCGCTCACTTCGGCAAGTTCAATGTTGTATTTTGCCAAAAATTGCTGATATTCGTTGAACATATTGCGAGCGGCAAACAATTCAAAAAGCGTTCCGCCGAAATAAGGCGTTATACCGGCTTCTTTGAAAATATCTATTTTTTCTCGCAATTTGGGAGTAATGAGCGATGTGCCAAATCCAACTTTTATAAAATCAACATATTCGGCGCAGTCGCAGGCAATTCCTATTGCTTCGAGTGTGGTCAAACCTTTGTCGATAACCATAGTCATGGCTTTTTCGCGAGGTTTTGCTGTTCGTTCGGGAACGAAAGGTAATTCAAAATTCATCATATTTATTTATGTACTATTGAGTGAAATAATTCTAATTTATCGGTGGGAATGGTGCAATTGTCGAAAAAACATTCTGCCACTTCGGGAACGTCTTCGTAAGCCAATTTAAAATATTCTACAGCTTTGTCGAAATTTTTTTGTTCTACAAATAATTCCGCAAGAGTATAATATAGAGAGGCTTCCTGCACATAGGTCAATGCTTTTTGAAGAATTTTTATTGCTTGGACAATTTTGCCGTTATTGCGAAGTATGTTGCAATATTTCAACCAAACGTCGATATTGTACTCATCTAATTTTACGGCTTGTTTACACAGTGCTATTGCCATATCGTTCATATCGAGTGCACTTAGCAACGTTGCAAAATCCATTATAATATCGCAATTGCCGGGTTCCAATTCAAGGGCTTTTTGAAACAATTCAATAGCTCCTTTATAATTGGCATCGAGCGCATAAAATCGAGCAAGTTTTGCCCATGCTTTTGCGTGGTCGGGTTCTATTTCAAGTAATGTAATCAAGCAATTTGCCGCTTGTTCAAAATCTTCCAATTCGGTGTAGCAGTCAGCCAACGATTCGAGTGCGCCTTCGTGTTCAGGGTCTCGTTGTAAAATTTCTTTAAAAACTTCAATAGCAGCAGGCGTATTTTCCAATTGCACCAAACACGCAGCTTTTACAAAATAGGCTTCTATAAAATCGGTGTTGATTGCCAATGCGTAATCCAATGCTTCTATTGCCTCGTCGAACTGTTCGTCTTGCCAATGCGCTACGCCCAAATTAAACCACGCATCAAACGAATAGGGTTCGGTTTCGAGTACGGTTTTTAAAAGCTGTATGCTTTTTCCGGTATTATCGGTCATATTATAGCAAAGTGCCAACTTATACGCCAACTCCTCATTTTCGGGGTAATTTTTCAGAGTTTGCTCCAAAATTTTTTGCGCCGTTTCGTAATGTGCGTGTGCAAAAAGTTCGGCACAAACGTAGCAAACGGTTTCTTCTTCCGCTTCGGGTTCAAGCGCAATGGCACGTTTCAAATAAAAAAGAGCATTTGCAATATCGCCTTTGTGAGCATATACAAAACTCAAATCGGCTGCATGAAAGGCACTGTCGGGTTCTAATTCAAACAGTTTTTGAAATTTTTGCAAAGCCTCGTCTTCACGCTCGCAATCAAGTAAAAACATAGCTTTCGCCGATTCTATGTCGGAATTGAAACCATGTTGCTTTTCAGCGTACATAAAGAGTTTTTGAATTTTATCTTCTTCGTCAATTTCGGAATAGTAATCAACCAAATCTATAAATTCATCAACATCGAAATACACTTCTTTACCCGTTGCAAGCATTGTATCGCATTTTTTCACCGATGCTGCAAATTCTTTTTCGTCTAAATCAAAATCTTCGTTATTATTCATATAATTTTTATGGATTAACTTCGTTGAGCCCTTCGGGGTTGCTTCGTCGTGCCTCCTCGCAATGACGTAGAGACGTAGCGCGCTACGTCTCTACATTATAAATGTTCGGGACGCAATAAATCGGTTACTTCTTTTACAGGATTGAAGGTTTCAATAGGAATTTCAACAAAAATTGTATTCCAATCCGACATTGCTCCATTCCACAATCCGGGTAATTCCAGAGCTTTCAATTCCTTACCATTGCTGCTTTTGGTGGTAATAATCCCCGAATCTTCGTCAATAAAATCAAGTAAATTGTATTTTTTGCCATCGCTATTTTTCACGCCGCACACCAAATCCACCGGATTGAAATGTGTTGATGCGTTCAAAATTTCCATTTGTTGTTTATTGTCAGCGTCAATTTGCGCTTTTTCAATAATTTGCAGCGTTTGTGCGCCATCGCTTTCTTTCACAAAGAAGGGACCGCCACCGGGCTCGCCTTCATTTTTTACCATTCCGCACACACGAATCGGACGATTGAGAATTTCCAAAAGATATTCTTTCGCATCGTTGCGCGCCCATGTTTCAAAGCCTTCGGGGAAACGGAAAAATAATTCTTCCGACAAAAATTTACACACATTGCGAAACCGTTTATCGGACAAATGTCGGCTTTTGCTCACTTTTGCAAAATATTTATAGATACTATTTTGATAATCAATAAGAATACCGCCCAACACTTTTTTGTACAAAACGGTACTGTCTTTCTGATTATCGGGCACTACATTATCAATATTTTTTATAAAAATAATGTCAAAATCCAAATCATTCAAATTTTCAATCAACGCACCGTGTCCGGCAGGGCGGAAAAGCAAACTGCCGTCGGCATTTTCAAAGGGCGTGTTATCTAAATTTACGGCAATAGTGTCGGTCGAAGGTTTTTGAATGCTGTAACTGCTGTAATATTTTACATCATATTTTGCTTGATAACCTGCTTTTGTTTCGTTCACACAATCTTTAAACCCTTGCATAAATTCGGGCGAAACGGTAAAATGTATGTTCACATCACGATTATGCTGCTTGGCATACAAAGCGCCTTCCACCAAATGTTCCTCAACAGCCGTGCGGCTTGTGGTTCCATATTTGTGAAACAATAGCAAGCCTTTCGGCAAATTGCCGTAATTCAAACCTTTGGGCGTTACAATATATTCTACAATTGGTTTGTAATCTTTTTTCGCCAAAAGTTCGTTTATATCAAAACCGTCTTTACTCAAAAGTTCGCACAATTGCGGGTAAAATGCAAATTTTTGAATATTTTCAATAAATCCCTGCGGCGTGTGCAAACCTTTTTTTGTGAACAGTTTATCATACGATTCTTGTGAGCCGTCGTAGGTTTCGAGAATTGTAAAAAGCATTTTAAACATACGGGTAGCTGCGCCCGATGCCGGCACAAATTTTACAATGCTTTTGTATTTTTTCTTTTTATCGTAGAGTTTTGCATATTTCGCCGCTTCTCTATCGTCAAAACGCAAAATGCCATTTCCCAGCGTTGCCGGAGCGGTAATATTCATTGGCGGAAAACCGGTTACAAAGCGTTGTAGCTGTTTTTCAACTCTCTCTATTGCAATGTCTTTATTTTGAATTTCTGTGATTTGTGATTGTGTAAGCATAGTCGATTACATTTTTGTGAATTTAAACGACCAAATATAGGGATTTTTCGATTACAAATCATATTTTGTGAAATAAAAGTTGATAAATGCCTGCGGCGATAAAACGCTACGCTGATAAAATTTATCGCTGCAGGCAATGTATCTTTTTGATTTCGGGCTTGAAAAGCAAAATTTTCATAACCTTAGGCGAGCCAAAGCGTAGCCTAAGGTAAAAAGTAAAGCAACGCCTTCGCCTAAAAGGCGAAACTTTTTTGCGTTAAGTTTCGCCTTTTAAGCAAAGTCTGCATTTCTAACTGCCACAGGCAACACTACGTTCGCCTGCGGTTACGAAAATTAAGCCCTTCGGGCTATTAGATATTAACCCGACTGGTTTTAAAAGTGATTTTTTAATTACTTAATTGCTGATTAAAAGAGTTTTATATTATTTTCGATTTCCGTTATATTGATGTCGGTTTAATAACATAACGGATAAGCATATTCTTTTTTTATGATTTTTTCCATAATACGTGCCGGACGCAACTTTTGAATTATTATTAAAAACCGACTAAAACAATAACGACAAATTAACCATAAACCCATTGTTCTGTTTCTTCGTAAAAGTTTCTTCGGAATTAAAACTGAAGAATCTATTGGTAAAAGTTGTGCTTATCGCCATAATTCCAAATTGTATTCCACCGCCATATTCGGCAGATATGTGGGTACGATTCATTATTGAAGTAAAATCCATATTACTTGGCGATTGATAAAAAGGCTCTGTTTCACCGCTATAAACAGCCTTGCTTTTTTCATAAATACCGCAATCCAATCCGGCGCCGCCGTGTATAAAAAAGCCGAATTTTTCAAAAACATCAAATTTGTATATTAAGCGTACGGGAATATATGCGGTATGCCGCTGAAAGCTATAAGTATATTCCATGCCCACGGGATTTATAGTTATTCTATCGGTCGGAAGAGCGTATTCGTAGTAAAGTCCCCAGTCAATTCCCAATCCGAGTACATCAGGAGCGAAAAAAGGGTTAAATTTGAATCCGATTTGCACTATTGGAATATTGTAAGGTTGCTCCCATGACGAAATTTCTTCGTTTTTGTCGATACTTAAATTATAGCCTCGTTCTACATAACCTGCCGATATGCCCCATCGTCTGCGTTCATTTTTTAAAGCAAATGGATTGTCGATAGGTCCTCTACCTCCTTTCGTTCTTGTCGTTTCCTCAACATTAAACATCAAAGAAAAATTAAACATCAATCCATTTTTTTGTTTTCTGGTAAAAGTTTCTTCGGGATTGAAACAGAATAGTTTGTTGGTCAAAGTCATACCCAGTTGCATTTTAGCTAATTGTATTCCGTATCCATATTCAAAAGATACATTCAAACGATTGACAATCGAAGAAAAATTAACTCCACTCGGCGATTGAAAAAAAGGCTCTGTTTCATCGCTATAAGTAGTCTTGGTTTTTTCATAAATACCACAATCCAATCCGAAACCGCTATGTGCAAAAACTCCGAAATGTTCACTAATATCAAATTTATACATCAAACGCAAGGGAATATATGCAGTATGCCGTTCAAAATTGTACGTGTATTCTCTGCCCGCAGGATTTATAGCCGTATAATTAACCGGAAGCGCATACTCATAGTAAACCCCCCAATCAATTCCTAAGCCATTTTCATCAGGATTGAAGAAAGAATTAAATTTGGCTCCAATTTGGAAAATTCTAATATTTTTTGGTTGTTTCCACGATGAAATTTCTTCATTTTTATCTATACTCAAATTATAGCCCCGTTGTGCATAACCCACCGAAAAACCCCATTTGTTGCTATCGTCATATAAATACAAATCAGGGGCACTTTTTTTCCCTTGTAGTGTAACATCTATGGTCTTTTTTTTATTTCCTCTTTCAAGTTTTATTTGCCCGCTTACTTCCCTTGTAGATTTATTTTTGACGTATCTAACAATAAGATAACTACCGTCTTGCATACAGTAACACCACGATGGACAATCAAATTCAAATTTATCTGTATTAATCTTTATTTCTCTTATTCTTTTTTTATTCATTACGAAAACCGGAAGGGTTATACTGTTTACATCTGTTAAGTCTCTTCCCGACTGCTTCATGGTTATTGGTTGCTTTGTGGAGGCAAATCGCAATTCGATATTTGCTATTCTATCATTGATGTCTTTATTCGGCAAACATTCAAAAATGATATGGTCTGATTTTTTTTCATATTTTAGCCAATCATTAGGCACATTGTTAATTTCATAAGAACCTTCAACTAACACATCTATTCTTACGTCTCCGCCAGAAAGATTAAAATCGTGTGAATCTTTAGAAACAAACGACCCTTTCATTTTTTGAGAAACTTTTATTGTAGTTTCTCTGTTATCAATACGTATTTTTATTGCCGTCTTTCTTTCATCTGCTGTTTTATTAGGTTCGCAGGTAATTCTAATAGTCTCCCCTGCTTTTTCGGCTTTACACCACCAAGGAAACTCAAGAATTTCAAAAGAACTATTAGCAGCAACCTCTTTATAACCGCCATTTGCATTGAAAAACACCTCCGGTTCATCAAAATCCTTAGCCATTTTATCGGCTAATATTTTACAATCTTGTGCAACATCAGTCCTTGAGGTTGGAATAGTGTGTGTGCGTATTTTTATTCCGCTTTCCACTGTTATTAATCGACTTACAATTTGTATATTGCTATAGTGACCGCTTACATCGGATACGCAAATAATATCAACCCCTTTGAGTCTGCCGAATCGTATTCTATCGTTATCATCAATAATAATGCTATCGTTGAGATTCAATTCTTTCATTATATCTTCGAGTTTAATGCGTTCAATAACTTCGTAAATGCCGGCAAACGTAAGTGCTTTATCCAATTCGCCAGCAATTGTTTGTTGAACAGTTTCTCCTTCTTTTGTCGAAAGATTTAATGAAGAAATATTCGGTTCCATAACCGCAACTTTCTTTTTGCTACCTTGCGCACTAGCGCTACTTACAATAAATGCACATAAAATAATTGGTATTAATTTTTTCATTGTATTATAAATTTTAATTTTTGATTTTCACATGAGGGATTAATTTTTCTTTGATTTCCGCACCTACTCTTTCATATATTCTTCTTATTGCTTGTTCGGGATTAGAACTGCCGTCTTTTTCAGAAAATTCATCGGCAAAAACTTCTTTACCGGTTTTGTTATCTATCAGTTTTACTATTATGTCAACATAAAAAATTTGTCTATTCCCATAATTACCGGCTTTTCGAGAAATAGCCGTAATGGTCAATGAAAAATCAGCTTCCTGATTGATACTGACAAAATCGCAACCTACATCAGTCAATTCTTTTTTTACTCTGTTGGATATGATTGTTGAGGGGGAGCCTAAAATATCTTCTTCGCAGGTTACGTAAACGGAAATGGTTTGTTTAAGTAATTCGTTATATTTTTCAAGTATAGATATAGCTCGTTGGGTTTGTAATTTGTTTTCATCTGCATTTACCGAATTTGTTGAAACAGCAATTATCAAACGTTGGTCGTGCAATACTTGTGCCAATACCGGCGGAATGATTTCGCGGCATTTTTTTATTATTTCTACTTTTTGCTTGGAACTTTCCCATTGTTGCAATGGCATTTCAGCTTGCAACAAATTTAACGATATATTTGAAGCGTATTTATTTATTAATTCTTGCCGGGGAATAAAAACAAAAGCGTAAGCAATATTTTCATCCGTATCTATATGAACATCATCTTTTATGCCCATCAAATTATCCAACTTTGAACTGACAATAGTTTTTTCGCTTAATCCTTTTCGTAATTGTTCTATGTTATTTACAATGGTACTTTCTGTGGTTGTGATTGTTGTGTTTTCTGCGTTTACACTAATTTTCATCAATAAATTACCTATGGCTTTTGTTTTCAAATTTTCCCAATCACCATCATTCAACGATGTTTCGTTTTTTTGCAGTTGCTTTTGAGCAAAGCCTGTAAGATAAATTTCGTGTGGATAGATTGCTCTTTTATTTTCGGTCCAAGAAAGCCTTCCTTGCCCCAAAATAGACAAGGAAGAAATAAAAAGAATTATTGTTACAAAAAATCTATGTATCATTATTAGTTTTATTTAGAAAACTTCTTATCAAACTCTTTTTTAAAGGTTTCATAATCATCATCAATTCTTAAAATATCATTAGCCGAAAGCCTTTGATAAATTGGTCTTAAAAGTTTATCTTTTTCAATTTCGATAGCCATATAGCAGGTAAAATTCTTTGTTTGTGGATTTTTCGTATATTTTTCACAAATAATTTTATAAGAGGCAAGCTCGTGTTCATAGCTATTCTTTGTCATTTCATTCAATGTCTTCGTGATTTCTTCCGTCATTTGTATTTGCTTACGAGCCAAATTATCTACTGCTAGTCCCTTAATGCTTGTTCCGATTTTAAATCCAAGCGCTTTTAACACCTCTTGTCTTGCTGAACTGTTTGCCACCTGCATATCCATACTCCAGCCGCTTCCTGTAGCTCTAATAAAATTTTTGTCCGATTGATAATCCATTGGAGCACAAGGGAAAGTAACTTCAACCTCTGCCGGTTCGTTAAGCTTCTTTTTCATTTTTTTACTGTCTGTTACTGAAACAGCTTTACTACACGATGTAATTGTTACACATCCTACTATTGCCGCTAAGGCAAACACAAAATAAAAATTTCTCATAATTCTAAAATTTAAGTTAAACATGAAATTTGATAATACAGCAAAGATATATTTTATGAATTTCTATATGAAATTTACTGATGCGAGAAAATCCACAAAATGCGGTAAAATATCCCTCTTTTTGTTTCGTTTTTCGCAACAGTTTTCTTAAAACAAACTTGTGTAATGAGAAAAGAAATTGTAATTCAGAATTTCCGAAATTTTGACAAGAAGCGCAGTATCAATAGAAGGACATTTGAAAATACGATACACATTAGAGCGGTCGCAAGGCAATTGCCGAGCAAGCCAAGAGGCTCGCCGCCCTTGCTCGTTCATTTTACTTTGTATAATTTTTCCGATATGTATTTTGTGGTTTTCCTGCATAAAAAAGCGTAAACTGTTTGTGAATTGCTTATTTTATCACAAGGGTTCATCCAAAAACCGTAACGCCAAATAAGCACAAACAGTTCACGCCGCATGGACGTGAACCTCTGTAACTTATTCCCGCGTTTGGCATATAACCAAACTTTAAAATTTTGGATGATTTTTGTGATTGAGAATAAGAAGAACTAAAAGTTCAAATCAATAAATTAAAATCAATGTAGTTGTATCTGTATTTTTTGTTTTAAAATTTAGAGTGTAAAAATACGAATTTTTCTTAAAAAAGGCGAAATATTACATTTTTCATGTATCTTTGTGGTTAAGAACATAAAATTGTATTTAAAATGTTACGTGAAATTATCACTCCTTCTGTAAGCAACCATATCTTTACATTACCGGAATCTTATTATGGTAAAAAAGTGATGGTTACGGTATCTGCATTGGAAGAAAAGGTGGATAACTCAAAAAGTTATCTTACAAAAGCAGAGGAAGCACGGGCTTTCTTTAATTCAATTCAGATTGATATGACCGGTTTTAAATTTGATAGAGAGGAAGCAAATGAACGATAAATTCTTTTTAGACTCGAATGTTTGCATTTACGCTTTTGACATTGATACCGGAAAAAAAGCGAAAGCATTGGATTTGATAATCGGCAATAAAGCTACAGTCAGCACACAAGTATTAATGGAAACAGCTAATGTTGCTGCTAAAAAATTGAAGTTCAAGCAAGAACAAATACAATCATCGGTTACTTACATTACAATGTTTTGCGAATTGCATATTATCGAATTTTCGACTATACAATTGGCGTTTACAATAAACCAAAAATATCACTATTCTTTGTACGATGCTCTTATCATAGCCTCGGCACTTGAATCAAATTGTACTGTTTTGTATTCGGAAGATATGCAACATAGACATGTAATTGAAAAGCGTTTGACTATTGTAAATCCCTTTCTTTAATTTGCTTAATTTATTTGGCAAATAAAATATTTTGCAGTACATTTGCAATGTCTCCTTGATTGGTGGCTGGTAACTTTGGAGCCGGATTAGAACTATCAAGCGAGGAAACATGGGTAACTTCTTGATTGTCAAAATCAAGAAGTTTTTCTTTTAATGTTACTTCGTGAACATACAATGGCAAAAAGGCGCAGAGCACCGAAAATATTTGTAGTATTTAACACGACACACAAAGCGAGGTGCGTAGCATCGTAATATTTTAATAATCAATTTGTTATTAATATTACGGTGCTACGCACCTCTCGTTTACGGTAATCGTTTCCACTACAAATATCTCGGTGCTCTGCACCTTTGCTTTCGATTTGAAAGTGCTAAAAATTGATAATTTGACTTTTAGGACAGCCTCTTGTTTAATCAATTCAATTTCTTTTGTCGTTTTGTTGGTGGCAAAAAATTTTCTCCGGTAATAACTGATTTTCCTGTTTCGGTTTCCAGTTCCTTGCGGGCATTTTTAGCTACTGCTCCGCCTCGTTTACCGGCTCCGGCATTTTCAACAAAACCTTTTGCCTGTTCGCTTTCGGCAATTTGACGTGTAGAAAGTTCGGCTAATGCAGTAAATATCAGTTCTGCTTCGCTCATGTGGTCGCGTAAGTTTTGTGTTTTCAAATTTTTCAAGTTCTTGTGTTCTTTTACGGTCAAACCTGTCCACTCTTGATGAATAATATTAGTCAGCGCAGCAAATTCGTTTTGTTCTTTGACACCTGTCTCTTTCCAATAATCGGTCAGTTTGTTGCGGGTTTCCTGTCCGGTCATTCGTTGTTGAATCCATTTCTCACTTCGTCCGAGGCGTTGCCAATTTTCACGGGCACGGTCAAGACTGCGTTCCGGGTCAATAGTTTCTTGTATTCGTTCATAACCCACTTTTGCTAACCATTGTTTAAATGGCTCTGCCTTGGGCGATGGTATAGATTGAATAATGCGCAAAAGGCTGCGAACGTTGGCACAATCGGTATTATATTTCTTACCATCGGAAGAAACCAATTTCAGTTGTCGACAAATTGTCGACAACTCAATTCCGTCTTCAAATGTAACACGCTGTTTCATTTTAAACCAGTAATCACGCGGATTAGTGCTATCGGTCAGAATTTCAATAACATCAATAACCGAAAAATACCATTCTTCGGTGGCTTCGTCCCAATAGGTACGAACTTTTCTTTCTTCAAATAACTTTATGGCTGTTTCCATAGAAAGCTCAAATCATTTTAAATTTATTTTTTATCTGTTTTTTGTTTTAAAATTTGATGGTAAAAGTACTATTTTTTCCGGTTCAGCCGTAAAACCTTGTGTTTTTTATTTTTATTCACAGTCCAAAGAACTGAATTTGAATAAATCACTTTGATATAATAATTTGCTTAATTTATTTGGCAAATAAAATATTTTGCAGTACATTTGCAATGTCTCCTTGATTGGTGGCTGGTAACTTTGGAGCCGGATTAGAACTACCAAGCGAGGAAACATGGGTAACTTCTTGATTGTCAAAGTCAAGAAGTTTTTCTTTTAATGTAACTTCGTGTACATACAATCAGTTTTTTACTACCACACAGTGCAAATTATCAGATAATTTTACCCATGCACCGGTAAAATTATCTGATATTTTTACCGGTGTGTTAAATATTATTTCTATCTTTGCAATAAAAAAGAATAATTATGACACGAAATTTATTCACAAAGCTATTACAACACATTGACAAAAAGGAATTTACCATTATAACCGGTGCACGACAAGTGGGAAAGTCTACTTTAATGAAGCAATTGAACGAACATTGCAAGCAAACCGGTATGCCAAGCGTGTTTCTGAACTTGGAAAATAAAACTATTCTAAATGATTTAGACGCATCGCCACTCAATATTTTATCATACTTGCCCGATACCGAACAGAGGATTATAGTTTTTATTGACGAAGTGCAATATTTAAAAGAGCCAACGAATTTTCTGAAATTACTGTACGACGAATATACTCCAAAGTTAAAAATTATTGCCACCGGCAGCAGCGCATTTTATTTAGACAAATCGTTTACCGATTCGTTAGCCGGCAGAAAACGGATTTTTTGGCTTTCGCCCTGCTCTTTTAGCGAACATTTGGCATTGCGTGGTAAAGACTATTTAGTGCAAGAAATTTCGGAAATTCAAAAAAACAATCGTTACAAAAGTTTGCAAATTGAAATTTTGCGACAAGAGTGGGAAACATTTATGATTTTTGGCGGCTATCCGGCTGTAATTACCGAACCTGATAAGGAAGAAAGAATACTGCGTTTAGCAGAAATTCGCGATTCTTTTCTTAAACGTGATATTTTGGAAGCCGGTGTGCAAAACGAAACTGCATTTTATAATCTTTTCCACCTACTTGCCTCTCAAACAGGGAATTTGCTGAATACAAACGAACTTTCGGCAACATTGCGAATTAAAAATGAAACTGTTGTCAATTATTTATATGTTCTGCAAAAATGCTTTCACATTACGCTTATCAAGCCGTTTTTTCAAAATGTAAGAAAGGAATTAACCAAAATGCCAAAAGTTTTTCTACACGACAATGGTATGCGAAATAGTTTGCTCAACAATTTTCAACCGATTGTCGAGCGAATGGACAAAGGAATGTTGTGGGAAAACACCGTTTTTTCGCTGCTTTGCGAAAAACACCACAGCGACGAGATATATTTTTGGCGCACCGCCGACGATAACGAAGTTGATTTTGTGCTACCCAAAACAGAAACCCCACAAGCTATTGAATGTAAATATGATGCACGTACCGAAAGTTTGACAAAATATAAAAAATTTATCGAAAATTATCCAAACATTCCCTTCTCATTTTGTTCATTTCAGCCTTTCGATAATGATTTTTTCAGAAAAGGTTTTTGTTTTTAAAATTACGGCACAAACTTCCGCTGCTCAACAGCCTGATAGTAGCTCTGAATAAACGCTTTAGCAAATGGAAGTTGCAACGTTGCGCTATCGGTTTGCCACTGCGTGGGGTACACTGTCGAAATTTCTTTTTCGTTGAACAAAAATGTGTTGTTTCGTTTTATAAAATTGAAATAACCGCCGTAATAGTTGACCGTTACATGATTTTCGGGATTTTTGAGAGCAAATACATCGCTGCCAAAAGCAAAAAACGGTTCTTTATAATGCAACATTCCCAACACGGTAGGCATAATATCAATATGTCCCATAACATTGTTGTTCCTTCCTTTGAAATTTGAATTTTCTTTGTAAAATAGTATTGGAACGGCAAAATTTTTCGGCACTTGGCTCCATTCGGCGTGTTCCTGCCCCGAACAATGGTCGGCAGTTATGATAAACAGCGTGTTGCGAAACCATGGTTGCGTGCGGGCTTGCGCAAAAAATTCACGCAAAGCGGCATCGGTATATTGCAAAGTGCGATAAATGGGCAAAGTTCCGCCTTTGAATTTTTGCTCAAAACCCGCCGGTACATTAAACGGGTGGTGCGACGAAAGTGTAAAAACCGTTGCCATAAACGGCTCTCGGAGCGTTGAAATTTTTTCTTGCGCAAAAGGCAAAAAAGCGTGGTCGTGAATTCCCCATTTGCCGTCGAAATCCTGCGTGCCGCGTTCTTTTTCGTATTCTTCACGGCAGAAAAATTGCTGCACTCCCGAAGCATTGCCAAAAGCCACAAAGCCCATTGAAGAATGAAGCGCTCCGTGCAAAAATGCGGTTGTGTAACCTTTGTCTGCCAAAATGCGAGGCAGCGGATTAAGAGGCGCAACCGATTGCGGCAACGATAAAAATTCTTCTTTGAAACTCGGTATCGAAGCCCAAATCGACGGCAAAGCGTCCATTGAACGTTTGCCATTGTGAAAAGCATTGGTAAACAATAAGCCTGCGTTCATCAACGAATCTAAAAATGGTGTGTAATTGTAGTCGTGCTCTGCATTAAGTTGGCGTAAATGAGCCGCACCGAAACTTTCGAGAATAATAAAAACAATGTTCGTATTTTCATCAATCCTATAATAACGAACGGTCTTGTTATCAATCGTTTGCACCGGATTAAAATAGCGTTGTAATTCTTCCGGTGTGTCAAAATATGTTTCATAACTTACCGTAGTGCCAAGCGTGCGCAACAGGCAAAACGGATTGCTCAAAATAAGCGACGAATGACTTGGATTTTTGGCATATATAGTTACATCGCTCACATGTATGGGACGGGTACTTGCCGAAAAATTCCCGCCTCGTATCATATACACCGCAAAAGTGCTTACCAAAAGCAGGGCAATCGCATTGCTCACATACAATTTCCACGAAAGTGGGCGCACAGAACGAGGAATAGTGCGCCGTGCAAACCACCACAAGCCCCACACCAACAAAGCGAAAGCAATAAACACAAACCAATAATCGAGGAAAAATGCGCCCAACAGTTTCAGATTATTTTCGGCACCGAAATAATGTAAATCCTCGTTGGAAATGCGGGCAAGTTTAAATGGGTAGTAAAAAATATCGGCAACATGCAGCGAAAGTGCAAGTGCGTTTGTAGCGGTAAACCAAATAGCTACAAATTTTTGGTAGCCTTTATTTGCAATAAAAAATACCGGAATAAGCGAAAAAAGTATAAATGGCAGATTAACATAAAATATTGAAACAGAATTAAATACAAATGTCCCTTTAATTAAATTCCACAATTCGTTTGCAGAAATACTGTCAATCAATGCGCTATTGTAGAAATAAAATACGATTTGCGCTGCAAAAAACAACACATACAAAAGTAACAAGCGTAAGAGAAATGATGTGAGATGTGAGATGTGAGACATAAGATTTTAGACACAAGATTTTTAGACACAAGACTAATAGACTTTTTGACCCATAGACAATGAATATCTTAATAAGTATTTAGTAAAATTTAATGATATATTTTCTGGATTAACTTCGTTGAGCCCTTCGGGGTTGCTTCACTTCGTTCGCAATGACGCTCTTTCGAGGGTTAGCACAAATCAACAAAAGAGCGTCATTGCGAGGAACGAAGCAATCCATTTTTTCTAAAATATAACAATAATTATTTTTCATTACTTATCTACTGAATATCAATGAATATCTATTTTAGTCCTCATTCATCGGCGGCATTGTAAAATTCAAAACATTCGACCCTTCGGTTATATTGGGGTACACCCATACGGCACTATCAATTTCAAAACGCACATATTTATAATTATCGGCGTATGCTCGCACATACACCTGCTGCCCTTCGCGAATGCCCGATGAATAAAGGTTGTCAAGCGGTTTTTTTATTGTCATGGTATTTGACGATTTTCCGTCGGAATTTTTTGCACCAGCCATGTAAGCATACACATTATTTTCGTTGCTCACGTTGGCTGTGGTATCAAAAAAATACCACGCAGAAAGCGCATAACTGCGCGTACCAACAAAGAAAATTGTACGTGAAATATTCAAAACATTGCCGGTAAGCGTTATATCGTCGAGCGCAATAGAGCCTTGCGGTTGTTTTGCCAAATACATGGTGGGCAAAGTATCGGCACGGGTAGCACTGAAATAACGGCGGAAAATTTGATTTTTGCCAAAACCTTCTTTCAATATTTCAATTGTGTAATAGCCTTGCGGATTTCCGCGTAGCCGCCATCCTTCCCATTTGCCATCTTCGTCATTCCACTTGCCGGTGGTAGTGGTTATGAGCGTGTCAATTCCCATTATGCGAACCACAATTTGCACGTCGTTCAACAAGCCAAGCGGCTCGCCATATTCATTAAACCCCTCTACTTTACCCCACAATCCGCGAATGTGATTTCGCGAAGTATCAATTTCCGGTTCTTTATTGCACGAAGTGAAAGTGGAAGTGGAAATTGAAAGGGCAATTGCTATTGCGATGCAGAAAGTTAGGAAATATTTCATATAATTGAAAATTAAGAAATTAAAACAAACGAAACGTTATCTCTCTACGTCATTCCTGCGAAGGCAGGAATCTCATGTCTTTTTTGGGGAGATTCCTGCCTTCGCAGGAATGACGTAAGAAACCGAACAAAGTACGTAAAAATCTATCACATTATTCCATAGCAAAGCCATTTTTTTGTATTTTTCGCTAAAATTTTAAAAAACATGTTTTTCTATTTGTCAAAATTAGCTTACTTTTTAACCACGCCAATTGTGTGGATTTTTATTTTGTGCATAATTGCACTATGCTTAAGAAACAAAAAAACAGCAAAAAAACTATTCATTATAGCCGGGGCATTGTTAATTTTATTTACTAATCCATTTTTGGCTTCGCAAGTTACCAAAGCCTACGAATATGCGCCAATCAATGCCCGAACAATGACACCGCAATATAAATACGCACTTGTTTTAGGTGGTTTTACCGATTACGATAAGTCGGTAGACAGGATTGTTTTTCAAAATTCGAGCGATAGATTGTGGCAGGCATTGTGGCTTTACAAGCAAGGAAAAGTAAAAAAAATCATACTTTCGGGTGGCGAAGGTCGGATTTTGCAACGAGGTTACACCGAAAGTGAATCGACACGTGATTTTTTGGTGGAAATTGGTATTCCGGCAGACGATATTATTGTAGAAAACCAATCGCGCAATACTTTTGAAAATATAAAATACTCAAAACAAATACTCGATTCGTTGCAACATTCTGAACCTGTGCTATTGGTAACAAGTGCCACGCATTTGCCGAGAGCTATGGCTTGCGCTCGAAAAGCCGGTTTGCAAACCCACGCATTTAGTACCGATTATTTTATTGCACCTGAAAAATATGGTATTGATTATTTTATTATTCCCGACAGTATGGCTTTGGAACGATGGAGCAAATTGATACGGGAAATTATTGGCTTTGCCATGTATAAAATTGCGGGGTATGCTTAATACTATTTGAAAGAACGCGGATAACGCAGATGACACGGATTTTCACGGATAATCATTATAATTTGATATGTAAAATCAGCGAAAATCCGTGTAATCCGTGTCATCTGCGTTCTAAAACAGCATTACCGCACAATCAAACAATTATCTAAAATTTTGAAACGTCCTACGTTTACAAAATATATGCCCGACGTTAAATGCGAAAAATCATAGAGCATATTTGATGCAAATGTGTCAACAATTCGTCCGTTCCTATCACTTACAAAGCAATATTCATCGTTCACAGTTTGCACCACGCATTGTGTATTACTTTTTCTAACCAGCGTTGCGGTTGTGGAATTTTCATAAGCCGGCGCGCTTATAATATTCGATTTCCACACCAAGCCATCGTAATCGTATTGCGCTAATTGATAATATGTTACACTTTGAATTTGTTCTTTATCGCAAAACGAATATTTGTGAGAAAAACTCGATGTTCCATTGCCTGCAATGCGCGCACAAGGGAAAAAATTCAATCCGTCAAGCGATTTTAGCAATAGAAAATAATCACAATTGTGTTCACTTGCCGTTTTCCACGTTAGTTCGTTGTAACTGTTTTGCTTCGTTACCGAAAAATGCGTCAAACTCACAGGCAAAAAATTGTCTGATGTTATGCCAAATGTAAAGTTATTATTGTTTGCGTAATTTGTGGTTATAAAATAAATATTGGGGTGCGCAGTAGAGTTTGCTTGTGTGGGTACGTCAAACGCCTCCCATATACCATTATTAAAGAATGCCACACGGCAATTACTGGGGTCAAAACCTTCACTTTCTTTTTGATTGTGCCAATAAAAACTCAACATACTATTGGTGCTTGGCGAAGCTATGTTGTACATTACCGGAATATACGGGAGTTCGTCAAGAATTTCGCTATCGGTAAAAATACTATTTTGCAATGGTCTAATCGAAAAATCGGTATACTCCATTTCTTTATTGGTAAACGACATGTGTGCAAAATCGCTAAAATCAGTGCTGTGATACAGCGGAATATGCGCCGTTTGATTTTGCTCTATACGCTCTATTTCTATTGCTCCATTATTCAGAATAATTCCACCTATTTCCAAACTTTCTTGCAATAGAGAATTTTCCGTCCATTGGGGAAATATCAGAGATTTCCCATTCAGATTGAGAAAACACTGTCGGGTAAATTTCAAAGAACCATTGATTATGGTATTTTGCGCAAGCGAAAATGTTGGAAAATTTTTCGTAAGATTGTAGGTTGTAGTAAATTCAACGTTGTAAAATTCGGCACAATTAATTGTTATGTTTCCATTACGCTCAAATCGTACCGTATTGCCTTCTGCCGAAGCAACAAGTTGCGGAGTACTTGGTGCGCGAGTAATCAATAAAGCGTCTTTGGCTTGTGTAAATGTTCCGCTTCCGAAAAATGCAGGAATTTTTCCGGAAGTTGAATTTCTAATTTCCACCGTACCATAATTTGTGTAACTGCCCACTACTTCCAAACTCAATGCCCGTATATTACCGTACAAGCCTTTATTTTCGCCCAAAAGTTTAAAATTACCGTCAACAATATTTTCAAACGTACTGTTACATAGTAGATTACCCGATATTTCTAATTTTGCATTAGCAGTGTTATTAATAAGGCTGCCGTTTATTTCAACATCGCCGCTTATTGCTATCACTCCATTTCTATCGGTTAAATTCAAAACGCCGTTAATTATGAGCGTATCGCAGGAAATTCTTCCGCTACCGCTTTGCAACGTTCCGTACACAATAATTTTTGTTGCTGTAACATTGCACGCTCCGGTTTGAAAAACAGCATCTCTTTTTACTACGATTGTATCGTAAATTTTCTCGGTACTACAATCAAATGTAGTATTAGTATTAATAACTAAATTCTCTGCACATACATTGTTTACTAATAAACAACATACGATAATACGTATAAAACTTCTCATGATTACAAAAATGGTGCGCAAATATACCAATATGCAGCAAACTGCAAAACATTTGCATCAATTATTTTCGTAATTACTTGTATTTTTTTGTTAATAAACTGAGTTTCAGTTATTCAATTATTCAGTTATTAAACATACGCCTCGCCCTTTTTCATTTTCAATTCATTCACAAACTGCCTGATTCGCTGCTCATCTTCTCTACGGCAAATCAGTAATTTATCACTTGAATCAACCACAATGTAACCGTCCAAACCTTCAATAATTGCAATTTTTCCGGCAGGCATCGAAACCACACAATTTTTAGAATCGTACATCATTATATCGTGCCCTATCAAAGCATTTTCCGCATAATCCTTCGACGTGTTTTCATACAATGCCCCCCATGTACCCAAATCGCTCCAACCGAAATCAGATTGTAAAACATATACATTGTTCGATTTTTCCATCACGCCGTAATCTATCGACACACTTGGGCTTTGAGCATAAATAGAATTTAATGTTGCGGTGTCGCTCACATCTCTCTCTGTTTTATATGCAAAAATAATGTTACCCTTTTCATCTTTTTCAGCATCGTAAAAAAGAGTTGCCACCTCGGGCAAATGCTCCTTAAACGCAGCGTCTATACTTTTCAACGACCACATAAAAATACCGGCGTTCCAAAAGAAATCGCCCGATTTTAAGAAAATCTTAGCCATTTCAAGTTCCGGTTTTTCGGTAAACGTTTTCACTTTATTGACAATTATGTTATTTACTTCGTCAAATTGTTTACCAAGCTGTATATAGCCATAGCCGGTATCGGGACGCGAAGGTTTTATGCCTATTGTAAGTAAGAAATCGTTTTCAGCCACAATTTTCAAACCAGCATTAATTACATTGGCAAATGCAGTTTCATTGAGAATTAAATGGTCTGATGGTGTTACAAGAATATTTGCCTGCGGATTTCGTTGTTTTATAACTGCATTTCCGTAGGCAATACACGGAGCAGTGTTTTTTCGCATAGGTTCTTTAAGCACCTGTTCGGCTTTCAATTCGGGCAATTGCTGCAAAACAACAGTTTCATACTGTGCATTGGTTACAATATAAATATTTTCAACCGGACAAATTTTCTTCATTCTCTCAAATGTCAGCTGAATGAGTGTTTTGCCTACTCCCAAAATATCTAAAAATTGTTTTGGTACGTTGGTGGTGCTGAGGGGCCAAAAACGAGAGCCAATGCCACCAGCCATTATTATGCAATAATTATTTTTATTCATTATGTGTATTTATAAATAGTTGAAGTATATTTTCTGGATTGCTTCGTTCCTCGCAATGACGCTCTTTTGAGGCTTTGTGCGGACTCCCGAAAGAGCGTCATTGCGAGCAAAGCGAAGCAATCTATTTATTTTTTTATGTAGCAATAATGCCAATCACGGGTTAAACCTGATTTATACTAAAAAAAAACCCAGAAAAAATCCGGGTTTCATTATGTTGCATGGAATTAGAATTCCCACAAATCATGTTCAAATCTAAAAATTCCGTCTTTAATACGTTCAGCCTCATACAATTGCTCTATACCAAGCATATACGAGTTAATTTCTCTATCGTTGTATTGATTGCTCTCACGCGAAATGAAACTACTAAACATGCGTTTTAGGAGTATATCGTAAAATGTAAGGAAAGCCACATCTGACCTTGGGTTAAATACCTCATTTTTAGCATACAACGCTTGCGCGCTTGGATAGAAAATTTTAAACGCAAGAGATTTTCGCACTTCACCGTTTCTTTCATATTCACGCAAGAAAGTAATCCACATAATACGAGGTTCTAAAACCGAACGTTGGTCATCAAACATCCATTCTTCGCGGAATATCAAAAATTTAATAGACGTAGGGTCTGCGTTTAGTTCAATAAATACGTTCTTATAACTACCGTCCTCTTGTTCTATTTGAATGGTATCAACCATTGCACCTAATTTCATTTGAAAATCCGCTGCCGAAATAGGTACTGCACCAGCAGCCATAGCATCGTATGCTTGAAAATAACCGAGTTCCACACCGTTGATTGTCAAAGCAGTAAAACTATAACGAGAACCTATTTTCCCTGTTTCGTTATTTGGAAAATACAACGAATGGTTCATTCTTTCACGCAAAGGAAGCATACGTTCTAATTTTTTCGACCACATAACATCGGCAAAACGAATTGTTTGCAACGCTATTGGTCTTCTGTCCGCTGTGTGTGGTCTATCATACGGGCTATCGGGATACTCTGCTTGTGCGAATGCCGACAACGCTATAATTGTTGCCACCAATAATAATCCTACTTTTTTCATGTGTTTAAGATTTTAATTGTTTTCTTAATTAATTGTAAATAACAATACCCCCAATGAACGTGTACTACCCGCTCCTGTTGCTTTAATATTTTCAAAGTACACTTTTGAACCTTTTGTAACCTGCTGTAATTTTTGCTTCATTGGTTGAGTTATTCTATTTGATGGAGCAGCTAATTCCTCTGTGTATATTCCAATTTTTACCGACATGTTAAATGATTGTACCGTGAATGACAAATCAAAGTCAAAATCTTTCATTTTAGCATCAACAGTTGTTGCTGCTAACAAGCGAGCTTTATCAATCTGTCCACCCTCCTGATTCAATACCATCGCAACAGGGTTGGGAACTTGTTTTACACGAAATTCTTCCTGCCCCATACTTCTTTTATTTCCATTGAAATCAGCTGTTACGGCAATATTAACCCTGCCCGGTTGGGTTACTCTTACAATATAATTTCCACCGGCTGCTTTGGTAATCGAACCCGCGCCAGCAGGAGTAAGGAATGCTGTAATTTTATCGGCAGGCACACCCGGCACTGAAATTGCTACAGGGTTATCAACACCTATGTAGAATACATTCATTTTTGTTGGCGAAACCACTAAGCCCGCTTTTGCCACTTGGAATTGACCTGTTACAGGATGTACTATATCTTTTTCGGTTACCGGGTCTTTAATTATAATTTTTGCTGTGTACGTTTGAGGACCTAACGCTCCGCCGGTCATTCTTAATATAGGCAAACCTGTTGCAGGGTCTATCGGAAGCTCTCTTTCGCCTACCATTACACGCGTAGGTGTTGTGGTATCAAAAGCTGCCAGGAATATATTTGCCACATATTCATTACCTTGCATTATGTAGGTTTCACGCGGCAAAATCATTGGAACAACTTTATTAAATTTGAATGAAGAAGCATCAATACCGTGATACATTAAATTCAACAAGTCGCCTTCAATGTTACGCACAAGTGATTGCATTTGCGATAAGTTTGCTATAACCGCTATCAACGGCAAATACTCAAAATTACGAGATGCCCACGAATGCGGTTTTCCCGCCCCACCTTTTGGCTGTATTGGGGCTGTATTTAACGATGTTTTGATATTGCGCACCAAAACCGAATTTGTATCTTGTCCGAATTGCACTGCTGTTGCAATAGCCCATTCGCGGAATCTATCAACATCTTCTTTCAAAAAACGAGCTTGCCCCTTTGAACCGTCAGGGTCGGAACCAACCATGATTTGTGCCGGTTTATCGGTATTATCTTTGCTTTTTACTATTTCTTCAAGAGAAACCGTATCTTTTAATTTTTCATCAAAAATAAATCGTTTTCCACCTATTCTAATTAAGTCACTTTGAGGAATACCATCAGCATATATAATGATGGAATCTTTAAAATGTTGAAATCTGTCAACTAAAAAATTTGCTTTTTTACTTAACGAATCAGAAGCTTCTTTTACCCTTCGTACTTTGTTTTGATTTGCCATAAATGCTTTTTCAATTTCTTGATATACAATGGCATTTTTGTTCACAAAATTTCTATTGGTTTCGTTCAATGAATTGTTTATCTGAATGAATGCATCAAGAATATCTTTCGATACGTTCAAAGCAAGCATACAGGTAAGAAACAGATACATCATACCTATCATCTTCTGCCTTGGGGTCTCTTTTCCGTGTCCCATAGTATTTTTCTTTTACTTTATTAACACTAAAATTATTTAATACTCATAGCAGAAAGCATATTTCCATATACTGTGTTCAATGTTGCTAAATTTTGAGATAATTTTGAAATTTCTGTTTTGTATTTTGCAACATCATCGGCAGTAGCTTTCAAATCTTCCATAATGGTATTGATACCACTTGTAATTCTCTCGGTTGATTCCAAATTACCGCTTGAGTTTTTCAATTGCAATTCATATACAGCATTCAATGCCGAAAGATTTTTCGTCAAAGCATCTTGTTGCACTGCTTGTTCTTTACTGCTATCGCCAATTGATGCAAAGTTTGCATTCAATCCTTCCAATAATTGATGATAACTGCTACCGGAATTTGCAATAATTGAAGCTGTTTGCGAAGCCGATGTTTCTATAATTTGAGAAGATTTCATACCTGCTTGTGCAATTGCTTCGGCAGTTTGTTTTGAAGACGATGCTATTACATCAAATGTTTCGTTCATTCGTGATGTTGAAGCCGTGAACGCGCCTGCTAAATTACTTGCCGAATCAGCTGCTTTGTTTACATTGGAAACAAATGAATCGGTAGCAACCGCAGTATTGGTAAGTTCGCCTATGTTTTGAACATTGGTATTCAACGATTCTAAATTGTCGCCCAATCGTTCAAACAATTCAGGACCAAGTTTTCCCTGCTCCAACAATTCATCGAATTTTTGAAGAGCAGTTCCCCCACTATGACCGCCACCTTCAACTCGTTTACCCGACACACCATCTTCAACTTCATCTAAACCGGCAAGTTCCGGATACACCAACGTCCAGTCTAATTCTTCATGCAAAGGCTCAAACGCCGAGAAGAAAAATATTAACGCTTCGGTTGAAAGACCGACAATAAGCATCAAACTCGCACCCGGATAGTGCTGAATTTTAAATAACGCTCCTAAAAGCACAACCGATGCACCCCAACCATACACTTTCGCCATAAACTTTTTATAGCCTTCACCTTCTACTAATTCCGAAATACTCATAATTTATTTACATTTTAAAATTTAACTTTATTTTCTTTTTATATACTCCATAATACTATTAATAATACACTTGCGAATCGCCACGTTTGCCGTCATACGAGAAGTTACGTCCCAAATATGTTTGCACCGAACGGAAACCGATATAACTTTTTGCCGTATCTTGATATTCATACGTTGTTGTTCCGTTTTGCATATAGTATGCAACATCTTTCCACGAACCACCACGAATAACTTTACGTTTCATTACAATTGGGTCATCATCAAGCGCTCTATAATAATTATTGGTATTATTATCGTGAGTGAAACTATATGATGATTCATCGAATGCTGTTTGTGTCCATTCCGAAACGTTACCTGCCATATCATACAATCCCCATTCATTTGGCTCATAGTGAGCTACAATTACTGTGTGAATACCACCGTCGTCGGTATAGTTACCACGCATTGGTTTGAAGTTGGCAATAAAACAACCCAAATAGTTACGTGTATAGTTACCACCCCATGGGTACGGCGACGACGCCAAACCGCAACGAGCTGCATATTCCCATTCGGCTTCGGTTGGAAGGCGGTAATCATTCACAATTACTTTACCCACACTACGCAAATAACCATTACGGAGTTGCGTGCGCCATACATTGAACGCTGTTGATTGCACCCACGAAACACCCACTACCGGATAATTATCGTATGCCGGATGCCAAAAATACATAGATGTCATAGGGTCATTGTATGAATATGTGAAATCACTTACCCAACATAATGTATCGGGATATACATTAACTTCTTCTCTTATAATATATGTAGAGCGGTCTTTGATTGCGGTTGTTGTTCCATCGGCACGCAATACTTCGCCTTCATATTTTTTAGTTTTATAATTGTATGCACGATTTTCTTTCCCGCCTATTTTGTTCTTTTTGGCTGCTTGTTTTAAATCCATCCAATAAAACACATAATTCAACTGACGGGCATCAATTTGCCGTTGTTTGTAAAAACGTTCTTCACCAACTAAGAACATGTCAGCCAAAATCTCACGGGTTTCTGCTTCATTCCAGTCTATTCGCATTGACCAATTTATAAATTGGTCTTCATCCTCTAAGTCTTCGCCAAACTTATTAACGGTTACAAAAAACTCTTCTCTACCACCATCATCACGTAATTTTACGTAAGCCAACGAGTCGCGCACCCATTCTACAAATTGACGGTACTCATTGTTGGTAATCTCGGTTTCGTCCATCCAATATGATTGTAACGAAATTGAACGGTTTTGCGCTGTATGCGCCCAAGGAACGTCCTGGTCACTCGGACCAACGGTTAAACTCCCCATAGGAATATACAACATTCCAAACGGAACTTCGGTTGCCCAAACCGGTCGGTTCGATGCGCCCAAAACTTCTCCTGATTGATAATTTGAACAACTACTCAATAAAAGAATAATTGAACTAAAGAACAATACTTTTTTCATATTCACTCTGTTTAAAATAATTCGCAATTTAATAACTATTTTTTATTTTCCTACAAAAATCTTACACTTTTATATATTTTATTTTCTTTTTCTATTCCGATGGTAAAGCTATAACTTAGCATAAATTCAAGATTACCAACACTTTGCGTGTTCATTTTCGACAATAAAATATCATACGAAATTAGTGCCATTAAGCCATCGAATTTTGAATCATTATTGAATTGAACACCCAAAATTGGCGATAAATCCCCAGAAGTTGTATACGTAATTCCACCCATAAGAAAGCTCTTATATTCTGCAATTAGGTCAAAACTGAGTTGAGTTGCAGCAAAAGTGGTCTTTACAAAGGCGGCTGACTTGATTACCCAGAGCGGATTTACCGTTTTTAAATCATAGCCGGCACCCAGCCAATATGTTCGTTTGAAATAGTCCACTTTTTTACTTTGCATTTTCAATTTCGGTTGGTTTAATTCGGTAATTCCCAATGACGTGTAAAAATTCTGCGTTTTATAGCAGGCTCCAAATCCAAATATGGGATTGATATAATTTTTCTCTGCCGTTAATTGTTGCACAAAGTTATCGTTGGGACCATCGGGATAAATAGGATTTTTCAATTCCCAGCCTATGGAATTTATGCCGGCACTCAAACCCAAGCCCAATTCGCCGGTTCCAAAATCTATAAAATAAGCATAGTTTGCTTTAAAATGCAGGCGATTTTCAAAACCCTGGCTCAATTGATTAATAGTTACCCCCACCCCACTTTTAATTTTCTTTATCGGCATATCTACATTAAGCCATGTTGATTGCGGTCCCGAATTTTCGGGCAAACCCATGTATTGATTGCGAACAAGTATTTGCGCCTTGCCCATTCCTCCAATACCCGCCACCGCAGGATTGAACGAAAGTTGCTGATATTTATGCAACGTGCTGCGGGGAATTTGCTGCCCTGCTGCAAAATTTGCCGTAAATATCACACTTACAAAGGTTAGTACTATTGTCCGTAAATTCATACTTTATGGATTATAAAATTTGGGTCGGTAAAGAAAAATAAAATATTATGAAAATGCAAATGTTTTTCACAAATTTTAATTTTTGCTTTTTCGTTGCAGTTCCATTAACCAACTATCGGGAATATTTTCATTTGAAAACGATTGATAATCACTATAATTGCACGGCACCATTCTTTTTTCATTATAAAGCGGTAAAAAAAGTTCTACCCACATTTGTTTTGTGATTGTGTGCTCAAAAAATCGAACATCGTGTTCAAACAAATCATTTTTCACATAATATATGGTATAAAACTCCTCATTATCATATTGTATTGTGTTTCGTTGCGAAATTCCATCGAGCACATACCATAGTAATAAGGCACACACAGTAGCTGAAGGTTTTACACTATTTATATGTACAGGATTAAACTCCGATAACAAAAATGTATTCATTTCGTATGAAAATCCGGCATACCATGCCATTTGACAGGCATCTTCCACATATAAGCCGGCAGGCAATTGGTCTCTATTGGCATCAAATTCCGAATAACGCAGAGCGGTGGTATCGAAACTTATCAATTGCGCCTCACGCAACATAGGCTCGGTATGTTTTGCATTGTGAAATACATTGCCCAAGCGAATATGCGGAAAATTATTGGTACGCAAAAAATCGTAAGCGGTTTTGTGCGACAAATATTCCTGTAAAGCTATATAGTTGATTTTCACATTGTCGTACGTTTCGGCAAGTTGCGCAATATAATTGGTATTATAAAAATCTTCGCTTTCGAGTTGCATATCAATTTGTGCGTCAATGCAGGTAATTGTTGGAAATTCGTCTTCGTTCAATCGTTCTTGGGCAAGAGTGAGCGTAATTTCTTGTGTTCCGCCTATAATTATCAGCGGTTTATTGTATTTTTCTAATTGTTTACACAATTCCTGTACAATAATATATGAGTCTTTCACTGTTTTTCCCAACCGGCAATTTCCTAAATCACAGATTTTTAGGGGTTTTTCGGTTGCAAATAAACTGTATAATTGTTCGCGCACACAATCGGCGGCTTTTCCTGCGCCTTGATTTTCGGAATTTCTATCTTCTTGATAACCAACTATAAAAACATCGTAGTCAGAAAAATCATAATCTTTGTAATTGCGCACAATTTCTGCGGGAATGTGATTTTGCTGCGTGGTGCAGTTTGTTGGTTCTAATAAATCGGATAAATTCATTTATACTATATATTATTGTATGGATTTTTTGCTGAAATGGAGCGCAAATATACAGTTTAATTGAAAATTGAGAAACGTTTGTTCAACGAAGTTAATTGAGAATTGAAAATTATTTTATTAAAAAGGTAAGTATTGTAAAAAATTAGTATATTTGTGAATTGTAAAACAATAAAAATATATTGCCTATGATAGTAAAAGCGTAGAATTAATACGCACATTTTTATGTTGGAAAAAGCATTTTAAGTTTCTTTCTCGCGATAAGTTTAGCGGTTTAAAGTAGTAGAAAGTTTAAGTTGAGATGCTCGCGTTGTTTGGCGTGGGCTTTTGATTTATTCTGTTACTACGGGTTACGCTAAACACCTTCGCGAGCGGGATACTGAAAAGTACCACGCTTTTTTTATGTCAAAAATTAAAAAATCGACGACGGGAAAACCGCCACAATATATAAGACAGAATTGCAACTGTTCTCTCAAAAAATGCAAAAATTAAAATTTATAAATTTTTGTCTACGTAAAGGCGCGGACGTTAAACTAAACTCTAAAATGAAAAAAATAGTATTAATTTTAATGGCAGTGATTGGATTTGCTTTTGCTGCTAATGCGCAAGATTGTAGTGGTACTTGTTCGTGGTGTCGTGCTCCGTTAAAAACAGATAAGATACGATGCCCTAAGTACTGTAGCAATGGAATAGTGGTAAAAATTTGTACAGATTGTGTACAATGTACAGATTGTAAGGGATATAAAAAGCAAAAGTGTAATTCGAACGATGGGCGCAATCAATATGATAGATGGACTCATTGCCCAAATTGTTCCCTTTGTGGTGGAGACGGATTGATGAATGGAACACAAGAAACAGGTTGTACTTGTTGTGGTGGTACTCCTAAACAAGCAGGGGCAGGTTGGGTGTACGGTTGTAGATGTACAAAATGTAACAAGGAGTATGTGGATTGTAAGTAACACTTAAATTTTTAACTTTATGAGGAAACTATTTTTAAGTTTTGGTTTGCTGCTTGCAATTTGCTCAATTGCGGTAAGCCAAAATAATATACCAAAAGCCACTTATGATGAAGGAGTTGTGATTAATGGTGTGAAATGGGCTACACGAAATGTAGGAAGACCAGGCACATTTGCACCGACGTCCAATTCTCAAGGTGGTAAGTACCAATGGAATAGTAAAATTGAATGTGACAGTATTGATTGGTCTCAAAATACGCCAACCGGAGATACATGGGAAAAATCTAACGACCCCAGTCCTGCAGGTTGGAGAGTTCCTACTATTGAGGAAATACAAACATTGCTTAACAAAGATAAAGTGCGTGTGGTACATATAAAAAACTCAGGAATGAGATTTATAGATAAAGCAACCGGCAAGTCTATATTTTTACCTTTCAATGGTAGTTGTTTCAGTGATGATAATAAAAGAGGAATAGACGTTACCGATGTTTATATAATGTCCTCTGCTTCTTATTGGAGCAATTTGACATACGATACGGTTGATGCATGTGGCTTATCATTTCTCCATATTTTATACGATTTCGGAGATGTATCATCAGATATAGAATGGATATGCAACATAAAACGTGGTGTTGGTCATTGCATTCGTAGCGTTGCTGAATAACTATCGGAATCAAGATTTTCAGAATTAAGTGATTTTCAGAATAATAACATTTTGTAAATTTTGATTCAGTAATAACCAAACAAAGCCTCGCAATTTCTTGCGAGGCTTTGTTTATTCTTATTTTGCGTTCGTTATAAAATTATTGCGTTTAATGCAAAAATAGGGCAAAAGCATGAAATTTTACAAATGTAAAATTGAACTAAAAAGGCTGAAAGCCTTATATATACCAGCACAGGGCAACGCCCTGTGTAAAATGCGACCACGAAATTCCGCCCTGTAAGGGCAAAATATTTGAATTTTCGATTATTATTTTGCCCTTACAGGGCGAATTTCCCGTTTGTTCATTATCGTAGGGCGATGCCCTACGCTGGGTTATACAAGGCTTTCAGCCTTACAAAATCAAAAATAAATTTCATGCTTTTGCCCTAATGCAAAAACACAAAGTTGAACAAATTTGAAATTAAATTGTATCTTTGCAGCACGAAGAAGACTTTTTTGGGCGCGTTCTAATGGCTTATGCTTTACGTGCCGGTTAAAGGTTCTTTTACAAAAACACTTTGGCGATGACGGTTAATTTTCTGTCTTGTTTCCAAAGTGTTTTTTTATTTTGTGATTTACTTCTTCTTAACCCCCGCAATCGCATAACACTCCTCCAAAGTCAAATCCTCAGGTTTTTGTTTCGAAGTAATTCTAAAATATTTTTTATTGTGATATACGCTTGGTTTGCCCCAACGGTCGAGCATTACGCCGATTTTTGCATCTTCGGGAAAGGATTTTATGTGTCGTTTTTCGTCTTTTTCTCGTTTTTGCTTAATAAGCGCAACTGCTTGCTCCAAATTAATGGTAAAAATATCGGGCTGATTTTTGCCAATCGAAGTAAATGTTTTATTGTGCGAAATAAACGGTCCGAAACGACCGGTATTTACCTCCACTTTTTTACCTTCAAAATCGCCGAGATTGCGAGGAAGTGTAACTAATTTCAACGCTTCGGCAAATGTAATTGTTTCGGGAGTTTGTCCTTTCATCAAACCTACGTAACGTTTGTCGGCATCAGCAGTTTCGCCCAATTGTACAAATGGACCAAATCTGCCGACTTTCACGTACAGATTTTTTCCTGTTTTCGGGTCGGTTCCCAACGGCTTTTCATCGCTTTGATAAAGCAATTCTAAGGCTTCCTGCAAAGTTATTGTTTCTATCAACTGACCTTTTTGCAAACTTGCGAATAACGGTTTTTCAGTTTCCGACGCCTCGCCCAATTGTACCATTGCACCAAAACGCCCCATTCGCACCGTAACCGGTTTGTTGGTTTTGGGGTCTATTCCCAATTCCCTACCGCCGGTGCCGCGCTCCGAAGTTTCCATTGTTGCATCAACAGTTGTGTGAAATGGTTTGTAAAATTGGTCAATCATGGTTTGCCACTGCAATTTGCCTTCGGCTATATCGTCAAACTCTTTTTCTACGTTTGCCGTAAAATTGAAATTTAAAATATCGGGGAAATTTTTTAGCAAAAAATCGTTTACCACTATTCCCATATCGGTTGGGAATAATTTTGCTTTTTCGGCTCCAAAATTTTCCGATTTTTCGGCAGTTTTTATTGTAGAATTTGTAAGAGTTACAACTTTATAATTTCGTTTTGTGCCCGGTTTGTCCTCTTTTACTATATACCCGCGTTTTTGAATTGTTGAAATCGTAGGCGCGTATGTCGAAGGTCGTCCAATGCCCAATTCCTCTAATTTGCGCACCAGCGTGGCTTCGGTGTAACGCGGCGGATGTTGCGTAAATCGCTCCATAGCTTGCATAGTTTGCAAATCGAGCGGTGCAGCAACTTTCAAAGGTGGCAAAATTACGTTTTCGTCTTCTACTTCGTCGTCCGACGATTCCATATATACTTTCAAAAATCCGTCAAAAAGTATCACTTCGCCTTTTGCCACAAAATTTGTAGCCTTTGCCTGCGGGCAATCTATTGTAATAGTAGTGCGTTCAAAACGGGCATCTGCCATTTGCGAAGCTATGGTACGTTTGCGAATTAATTCGTACAAACGTTGTTCATCGGACGATGACGAAACCACTTCGTTATCAACATAAGTCGGACGAATTGCCTCGTGCGCCTCTTGCGCTCCCTTCGATTTTGCAGCAAACTGACGCACTTTGCTGTATTGCTCGCCAAAAGTTTTTGTTATATGATTTTTTATCGTATTAATCGCAAGTCCCGACAAATTCGTAGAGTCGGTACGCATATAAGTTATGTGTCCTTCTTCGTACAAGCGTTGCGCCACTTGCATAGTTTTAGCCACCGGAAAACCAAGTTTGCGGCTCGCCTCTTGTTGCAAAGTAGATGTGGTAAACGGCGGAGCAGGCGATTTTGTTGCCGGTTTTTGTTCGCACGCCGAAACTATAAAATTCACGCCGATTGATGAACGCAAAAACGCCTCAGATTCGGCTTGTGTGTCAAATTTTTTATTTAATTCTGCCGAAAAGCTATATGGTTTTCCTGCGTGTTCTACGGTAAATATTGCCGTTACTTTAAACGCCGACGTGCTTTCAAAAGCAATAATTTCACGTTCTCTATCAACAATAATGCGCACACTCACCGATTGCACCCGTCCGGCAGAAAGCGATGGTTTTACTTTTTTCCACAACACAGGCGAAAGTTCAAAACCAACCAAACGGTCTAAAACACGGCGAGCTTGTTGAGCATCAACGAGTTGCTCGTCTATGGCGCGTGGATTTTGTATGGCATTAAGAATGGCATCTTTGGTGATTTCGTGAAACACAATACGTTTTGTGTTTTCTTTTTTCAATTTAAGCACTTCGTACAAATGCCACGCAATAGCCTCTCCCTCACGGTCTTCATCGGAAGCAAGCCACACCATTTCGGCATCTTTTACATTTTTTTTCAGTTCAGCAACCGTTTTTTTCTTATCGGCAGGAATTTCATAATTCGGCGTGTACGATTTACCTGTCATAGTTACGCCAAGTCCCTTTTTCTCCAAATCGCGAATATGCCCAAAACTCGATTTCACAACATAATCAGCCCCTAAAAAACGCTCTATCGTCTTTGCTTTTGCCGGCGACTCCACAATTACCAAATTTTTTGCCATACCTATATATATTGTATAATGTTTTCAAATAATTCGGCAAAAGTAAAAAATAAATTATATTTTTGTAGGTCAAATATTTAAAAAAAACTTTTTATTATGAAAAACACACATTCAAAAAACTCATTTTTAAGCAAATTTGGTTTTGCTTCACTGCTCATTTTCATTGGATTATTTCTTTTAGTATTACAATTAGACTGGATTTCGCCGCAATGGCGACACATAGTTTTTTCGTGGAAAATGCTTGTATTTGTGGGCGGTTTGCTCATTTTTGTAAAAGGTTGCCGCTTGAGCGGCGGCATTATTATGGCTGTCGGTCTGTTTTTTCTTGCTCCGGCACTTCTTCCGAAAATATTCCCCAACACCGACCCAAAATATTTTAGCGATTTTACATCGAAATATTGGGCAATACTGTTAGTTATTGCAGGTGTGGGCATTGCCATAAAAAAAACAACTAAACAAACAATAACCTGTTGTTCCAAAAAATCGACCGTTTTTTCACACGAAAAACAAAATTTCGATGAAGGTTTTATACAAAAAAAATGCAGTTTCGGCAGCAATGAATATACCGTAACCGCTCAGGAATTTACCGGCGGTTCTCTGCAAAGCACTTTTGGAAGCATGGTTTTGGATTTGCGCAAAACGAATTTACCCGAAACTCCCGTTACACTTGCCATAAAAGTAGAATTTGGAGCAATAGAACTTCGTGTGCCCAACGATTGGGTGGTGGAATTGAATGTTGAACAAAATTTTGGAGCAATGGAAGATACTCGTGCTTTTTCGGGCGACAACACAAGTAATAAAAAACTTATTATTGTTGGCTCGGTTGCTTTTGGCGGGGGAGAGATTAGGAGTTAGGAAATAGGTGTTAGGGATTAGGAAACGAGGTTTTAGGCAACAAATGCAACAGCGAAAACGAAAATCACAAAATAAAGTTCACAAAAGTCCGGCACTTTTTATAATTGCCGCCCTCGTTGTGGGCTTGGCATTTTTGCTCCATCAATTTACGAGCAGTCAAGCGTTACATTCTAATAGCACAACAACGCAAAAATCTGAAACAATTCAATCTTCGTCAACGGAAACAATCGAAGGCATTGAAATTCCCGCAAAAATTCCCAACCGAAACGAAATTTTTATTACCCATACCGGTTTTACCGTGAGTTACAATCCCGATTGGAAAATTCCGAATTGGGTTGCCTACGAACTGACCAGCGAAGAAGTTGCCGGCGAAGAACCTCGCAGCAATCGTTTTATGCCCGACCCAAATCTTACGCTTGCGCAAACTGCCACCGACAATGATTACAAAAATTCCGGTTGGGACAGAGGACACATGGCTCCGGCTGCCGATATGAAATGGAGCAAACAGGCAATGAAAGAATCGTTTTATTTTTCAAACGTTTGTCCGCAAAACCGGAATTTGAATGCCGGAGTTTGGAATAGTTTGGAAGAACAAGTGCGTGCGCTTGCCTTACAAAAAGGTTCTATTTACGTGGTTTGTGGTCCCATTATTGACGAAAATCCGCAAACAATTGGCGAAAATAAGGTTGTTGTACCTCAGCGATTTTTCAAAGCATTGTTGCAAAATAGTAATGGCAATTGGCATGCAATCGGTTTTGTGTTCGACAACAAAAGCGGCAAACGACCACTTTCTACGTATGCGCTATCAATCAATGAATTGCAGGAAATTACCGGAATTACATTTTTTCCGTCTTTACCCGTTGACATTGCCGAAAGTGTGAAATCGGAAGTTGATTTTACGCAGTGGGCAATTAGTCGGAAATAGAAAAAGAACGCGGATAACGCAGATGACACGGATTTTCGCAGATAATTTTAACAGCAAAAATCCGTGTTCATCTGTGTTATTCGCGTCATCTGCGTTCTAAATTTAAACAAGGGGTTTAAACCCCTTGTTTGTTATGCTACGCCTTTTTCCCTCGCGCCGCAATCAAAGTATTTGAAATCAATGAACAAATTGTCATAGGACCAACGCCGCCCGGAACAGGCGTGATATAACTGCATTTAGGAGCAACTTCGTCGAATTTCACATCGCCTTTGAGTTTCCAGCCGCTTTTGGTTTCGGTGCTTGGCACGCGGGTTGTGCCCACGTCAATTACCACCGCACCTTCTTTTACCATATCGGCAGTAACAAATTCGGGCGAACCGATTGCTGCAATTACAATATCGCCGCGGCGACATTCTTCGGCAAGATTGGCGGTGCGACTGTGACATACTGTTACCGTGCAATCGCCCGGGTAGCCTTTTTGCGCAAGCATTACGCTCAACGGACGACCTACAATATTACTTCTGCCTATAATTACACAATGTTTTCCAGCGGTGGGAATATTGTAATATTTCAACAATTCCAAAATTCCGGCAGGTGTAGCCGATTTGAATGCGGGCAAACCAATCATCATTTTTCCCACATTTATCGGGTGGAAACCGTCAACGTCTTTTTCGGGGGCAATTGACTCGATTACTTTTTGTTCGTCAATGTGTTTTGGCAATGGAAGTTGCACTATAAATCCATCAATATCAGGATTTTGATTAAACTTTTCTATTTTTTGCAATAATTCTTGTTCGCTTACCGTGTCTTCAAATGTTTGCAAAGTAGAGCGAAAACCAACTTGTTCGCAGGCTTTTACTTTGTGATTGACGTAAGTAATGCTACCGCCATCGTTGCCCACCAAAATTGCCGCCAAATGAGGCGTCTTAAATCCCTGTGCGTGTAATTCTTTTACTTGTTCGGCAATTTGCAATTTAATTGCTTCGCTTACTTTTTTTCCGTCGATTAACTGCATAATTTATTTATTTTGAATTTCTCTTATTTCGAAACAATAAAGCCTACGGGTTTTCGTGGTTTATCTAATTCTTTCTTTTGCTCTACCAACTCGGTTAATACTTGGTACACATCATTAAATTGAGTATTAGTATCTCGCATAAAATGCTCCAATTTTTGATTAAGTTCAGCATAACCTAATGCGTATTGACGAAGAACAATAAATGCACGAATAATTTGAAGATTAACTTCTATTGCTTTTTTACTTTTTAATACACTCGCCAACATGGCTACCCCATGCTCTGTGAAAGCATTGGGTAAATATCGAATACCACCCCAACTTGAGGTCACAATTTGTGACCTCAAGTTGCTAAATTCTTCATTTGTAAGCGTAAACATAAAGTCCAAAGGAAACCTTTCGTTATTACGTTTTACCGACTGGTTTAAAACTTTTGTAGGCACTTCATACATTTCCGCTAAATCGAAGTCTAACATCACTTTACGACCTCGTATTTCATAAATTTTGTTCTGAATAATCGTTAACTCCATTTTTTTAGTAGTCAGTATTTTAGTTATTCAGTATTTTAGTACTCACTACTGAATACTGATATACTGAATACTCTCTTATAATTTCAGTCCCGGCATCATCTGCTGCATCATGCGGCTACCGTTTACGCCCGACATTTTTTTCATCATTTTTTTAATATCGTCAAATTGTTTTATCAAGCGGTTTACATCTTGAATGGTTGTGCCGCTACCCATGGCAATGCGTTTGCGGCGTGAACCGTTTATAATATCGGGCGAATTGCGTTCTTTTGGAGTCATGGAATTGATAATTGCTTCCATACCTTTGAACGCATCGTCGTCAATATCAACGCCTTTGAGCATTTTTCCCATGCCCGGAATCATACCGGCAAGGTCTTTTAAGTTGCCCATTTTTTTGATTTGGTGGATTTGTGCCAAAAAGTCCTCGAAATTGAATTGATTTTTCGCAATTTTCTTCGACATTTTGCGAGCCTCTTCCTCATCGTATTGCTCTTGCGCACGTTCCACAAGCGACACCACGTCGCCCATGCCCAAAATACGGTCAGCCATACGGGTTGGGTAGAAAATGTCAATTGCATCGAGTTTTTCGCCAATACCTACAAATTTAATAGGTTTTTGCACCACGCTGCGGATTGAAAGAGCCGCACCACCACGAGTGTCGCCGTCTAATTTGGTAAGCACCACGCCCGTGAAATCCAATCTGTCGTTAAACTCTTTTGCTGTATTCACGGCATCTTGACCGGTCATAGAATCCACCACAAACAAAATTTCCTGCGGATTGACAGCCTGTTTTATGGCGGTAATTTCGGTCATCATAACCTCGTCAATCGCCAAACGACCGGCGGTATCTATAATTACAAGGTCTTTGTTGTTCTCTTTTGCGTGGCGAATTGCTGCTTTGGCAATTTCCACCGGATTTTTTTCTTCGATTTGTGCAAATACCGGCACACTGATTTGCTCGCCAAGCACCTGCAATTGGTGTATAGCTGCCGGACGATACACGTCGCACGCTACCAAAAGAGGATTTTTACCCTGTTTGCTTTTGAGCATATTTGCCAATTTACCGCTCATGGTGGTTTTACCCGAGCCTTGCAAACCAGCCATAAGTATAATTGCCGGCGAACCTTTACTGTTAAGGTCAGCCTTATCGCCGCCCATTAAAATGGCAAGTTCGTCGTGCACAATTTTTGTCATCATTTCGCCCGGGCGCACTGCCGCAAGCACATTGTGCCCAAGCGCTTTTTGTTTTACGTCTTCGGTAAATTGCTTGGCGGTTTTGTAATTCACGTCGGCATCGAGCAGGGCGCGACGCACATCTTTTAGCGTTTCGGCAACATTTATTTCGGTTATTCGTCCCTGCCCCCGGAGCAATCGAAACGACTTGTCTAAACGTTCTGATAGGTTTTCAAACATAGCTTATAAATTGTATTGAGGTGCAAAAATACGAATTAATTGTAAATTGTAAATTGTAAATTGTAAATTATTTTAGGATTGTGTAAAAGGTGCAGCGCACCGCAAATATTTGTAGCAAAAAAATCTCCACTACAAAAGGTGCGTAGCACCGTAATATTTGATTTTTATATTACGATGCTACGCATCTTGCTTTTATGTCGTATGATTGCTACAAATATTTTCGGTGCTATGCACCTTTTTATTTTGCGAGTACGGGGCGAATGGAAAAGCCTTCATTGCCATTGCAACCGTACACTCCAACATAACCCTCGCAAACAAACAAATGGAAAGCGAGATTCCTGTAATTCTCATCTATCGTAGCACCCCAATAGAAACCAAATTCGTCTGTGTCGGAAAGTTCGCCAGTGTCGTGAATACGACTGCCTACTGCCGGAAAGAAAAGAGAATTACCGGTAGCTTTATCGGTAAATTTACGTCCATTTACATTGTTTTGGGTAGTCCATTTGTTGGTTACTTTTGCTGTATCCAACAAAGTACGCTGTTCTTCTTCTGTTGGCACTCGCCAACCTACGGGGCTGGGGTCATTAGCTTTTTCCCACATAATGCCGGTTGATGTTGTTGTGTCCCAATTATCAACTTTAATCCATGCGGCAGGCTCTGTTGCACTCCACCCCTTTTTCCTATTCCACTGGTAAAACATTCCCGCACTTTCAGGAGTTTTTGCAAAAGTTCCGGGGGCATCTACATTGCGGGTTGCCCATGTTACGCCGTTTATTACTACGCCTGTGTCGGTGGTGTCGGTGTTTTGGGCGAAAAGCCCCCCTGCCCCCCACGAGGGGGTAAGAAAGAGGAGTAGTTTAATGATTTTTTTCATAATTTGAATGTTTGAATGAATAGGCAAAAATACAAATTTTATTGAAAAATGATATTTCGTTGGACAATCGCACGAAATTTCTCAATTCGCACATTGCCTTGTAGAGACGTGGCGTGCCGCGTCTCCTTGCATTTTGAAAAAGAGACGCGGCACACCACGTCTCTACATCATGCGCACAATTAATTTCGTGCGTTTGCCCCATAATTTACAATTGTTTTTATATTTTTGCACACTCATTAAAAACACAAAACAATGAACATAGAACAAATTCTTACAACAACCATACAACAAGCCGTTGCCACACTGTATAATACTGAAATAGACACAAATAGCATACAAATACAAGAAACCCGCAAAGAATTTGACGGCGACAAAACAATTGTAGTATTTCCGTTTTTGAAAATTTCAAAAAAATCGCCGGAGCAAACTGCTGCCGAACTTGGCGAATATTTGCAGGCAAACGTGAGCGAAATTGCTTCGTACAATGTTATAAAAGGATTTTTAAATATTTCTATATCAACCAATTATTGGATTGATGTGTTGCAAAATGCGGCTTTGCAAGGCGCAAATTACGGTAAAAAGCCGGTAACAGAAAAATCGCCTACGGTAATGGTGGAATATTCGTCGCCAAACACCAATAAACCGCTGCATTTGGGGCATATTCGCAATAATTTATTGGGATTTGCCATTGCGCAAATTTTGGAGGCAAACGGCAATCGTGTTATCAAAGCTAATTTGATTAATGATAGAGGTATTCATATTTGTAAATCAATGATTGCGTGGCAGTTATACGGCAATGGCGAAACTCCGCAATCAAGCGGTACAAAAGGCGACCACTTGGTGGGAAAATATTATGTAGCATTCGACAAACAATATAAAGCTGAAATTGAGACTCTTATGAAACAAAATATGAGCGAAGACGAAGCAAAAAATGCTGCGCCAATTATGCAACAAGCCCGCGAAATGCTCGTAAAATGGGAACAAGGCGACACCGAAACCATTGCTCTGTGGGCTCGCATGAATAATTGGGTGTACGACGGTTTTGGCAAAACATATTCTCGCATGGGCGTGGCGTTCGACAAAATGTACTACGAATCGCAAACCTATTTGCTTGGCAAACAAATTGTTATGGACGGTTTGGCAAAAGGCGTTTTGTACAAAAAAGACGATAATTCAATATGGGCAGATTTAACAGCCGAAGGTTTAGACCATAAATTACTGCTCCGTCCCGACGGAACTTCGGTGTATATGACCCAAGATATTGGCACGGCAATTGAGCGTTTCAAGGAATTTGGCGATATGCAGGAATTGATTTACGTAGTGGGCAATGAGCAAAATTATCATTTTCAAGTATTGGCATTAATTCTCAAAAAACTTGGCTATGCGTGGGCTGATAAAATTTACCACATGTCGTACGGCATGGTGGAATTGCCCGAGGGGAAAATGAAAAGTCGCGAAGGAACCGTTGTAGATGCCGACGATTTAATGGAAGATATGTTGCAAGATTCAATTGCAATTTCGCAAGAATTGGGAAAATTAAGCGGACTTTCACCTGCCGAAGCTGCCGAAATTCACGAAATGATAGCGCAAGCGGCGTTAAAATATTTTATTTTGAAAGTTGAACCGCGCAAAACTATGCTGTTTAATCCGCAGGAATCAATTGATTTTAACGGAAATACAGGTCCCTTTATTCAATACACACATGCTCGCATTTGCTCGGTGTTGCGCAAAGCTGCCGACCAAGGAATTTACCCACCAGCGCAATTACCTAAAATTCAATGTGCTCCGCTTGAAATAGAACTGATAAAAACAATTGCCCGCTATGGCGAAGCTATTGCCCTTGCCGGCGCAGAACACGCACCGTCGCACGTGGCAAATTATGTGTATGATTTGGTAAAATTATTCAACCAATTCTATCACGAACATTCTATTTTGAACGAACCGAACGAGGAACAAAAATTGCTGCGCTTGGCGCTTGCCAAGCAAACTGCTACGATTGTGGCTTCGGCTATGGGTTTGTTGGGGATTAGGGTGCCGGAGAGAATGTAAAGAATTGCGACAATACAAAAAGTACAATACAGTACATATAAAATAATTTGATAATAATAATCTCATTTTTAGTTATTGAAAATGTAAAAAAGTTGTATTATTGCGTATATTTATTCGTGTGGGCAATGCCGAAACTGTGGAACACAACAAAAATAAGGTTGAAAATTCTGTGCAATTTGATAGTTTCAAAAAAAGTTTCTAATTTACGTAATGACACATTAATTAAATAAAGAAAACAGCCATGAAGACCTTAAAAGTGATTAGGAGGTTGGGGGTTGAGATTGAACAATATGAATTATTGAAAAAAATAAGTATTAATCTAATAAAAATTAAAATCATGAGATCAAGAACACATTCTAATTTATTTTATCGCTTCATTCTAAAAATGAAGATAGTGTTGATGTTTTTTTTATTTGTTCATTCTTTATTTGGACAAAGTTTTGTTCTTCCAGCAGTCACCCCTATGATAGTAATAGGTGGAATTTATTATGGAAAAACAGCCGTAATTAATAAAAATGATAATTTAAAAATGCAATTAGCTATTTTAGATTATGATCTTTCTACTCAAACAATGAAAATGCAATTTGGAAATAAAGCTTACTACAGCAATATCCCGACTTGGCAACTCATACCTTTGGTCAAATATGTAGAATCAAATGATCCAATAATTTTAAGTATAACCATGTTGGAATCAAATGACAAAATGATAAGACCTATTCATTATCATCCAGCTTTCGCTAATACAATATTGGGGTTACGGTTCTTACAAGCTGATTTATTATATACTCGAGCATATGAAGAATTAGAACCTCGACTATTGAATATTTTTGCAGATGGTGAAACTGATTTTTCTGCTACATCTAAACCATACCACTTGGGGAATGATGATTCATATATGTTAACAGATTTGCATTCAGATATAGAATTCAAAACATTAGAAAATCAGTTTTATTTGACAGGAGAACCTTATTATTTATTTACTCAAAATGCTTATGATTTAAATCACTATTTGCATATAATAAGAAATCACGTAGGTAAACAAATAGATCAAAAAGAATTTTATCCTCTAAAAACAATATTAGAAAATAACACTGAAAATTTTTCTTGGGAATGGGAAAAACTCCATAACACAATTGATTTTATGTATACAAAAACATATGCTACAAAAGTGGCAAAACGATTAAGAAAATTAATAGTAGATGAAGACATTAGTCCAAACGACACCGAATTGTATACATATTCTTACTATATAAACAATGTTTATGAAAAAATACTTTTATTAGAAAAGGCTTCCGAATATGACTATAATTTTATAGATGCCAGTCAATTTAAAGACCATTTTGATTGGTTGCACAAAGAATTCCCCGAAAGACAGTCAATAAAAGAAATATGTGAAATTGATAAAAATGTAACATCCGCACTCTCAGATTCAACTTTACACAAAGGTAATTATGCTAAAAATATTGCAGCATTAAAGTTAGAACCGATACAAGAGCTATATGTAATATCCCAGATTGCTTTGAAAAAAGAAATATCAGCAATTACAGTTCCAACTTCTCTAAAATTTATTGATGAAAATGTATTTAGTTATAATCCAAATGCGATGAATGCTTGCATACAAGCAATGCGTTGGTCTGCATTATTCAGAAATTTAAAATCGGCAAATCCAAAAGAGTGGAACAAGTTTGTAAATAAAGTTTCTTCTTTCGATGATTCTTCTTTTAAAATAAATACTCCTAAAAATTTAAAAGTTAAAACAAGAAGTTATTATGATTACTGATGTTTATCATAATAGAAAAGAAGATGTTATTCCAAAAAAGAATAACATCTTCTTTAGTTACACATGGAAAGACCGAGCAATTGCCATGCGCATTTATTATGACCTTGTTCGCTCCGATTTACTAGTATGGCGAGATCAAGTGGATGGTCTTCCCACCCATAATTTCAAAGAGGAAATTATACAAGAAATTGATAATTGTGATTATTTTGTTTTTTTAGACAGCGTTAATTATCGAACATCCTATTGGTGTGAGGAAGAAATAAAATATTTTTTTCAAATTAAAAAGTCTGAAGCCTCAAAAAAAATAATCCGATGTTTAGTGCAAGACGAAAAAGAAACGCACGCGGTCAAAGAATTATTTTATGAACAAAATTATCATAATTACTTTGACTTTACAGGTTTTGATGTCTATGATAATGATGGAAAATATAATACTGCAATAAATAGGTTGTGCTTTTCATTGGGGAGCGAGTTTATTCCATGGGCAAATATTGATAGTGAAAAAGATATAGAAGATGAAATATCTGCATTCCCTATTTCTGATTTAGATAGAACCACAATTTTAAAAGCATACGATGTTTTTAAAACACATTCCATGATGTTGTTTCCAAATGCGAAAAAGCATCTTGAAATTTTAATTGAGGACTTGAAATATGTGAAAATTATTGGTAATAGTAATCAAAATAAAAAAATTAATTCGTTCTATTTCAATTTAATTCTTATTCAGATAGAAATAAAAGATAATAATCTTGAACGGGCATTGCAAATTTGTAAAGAGATGATTACAAATTTCAGTTCAGACCCACGCACATGGAATAGTCTTGCAGTAGTTTACGCAGAAATGTTTAAAACTAAAGAAGCTTTAAATTATATTGAAAAAGCATTAGCACTGTTTGATGCTCAAACCGGAAAATTCTCAGAAAAACAAAAAATAGTTTTTCTATCAAACAAAATACGATTTCTTTTGAAAGCAGGCAAAAGCACGGATGCTTTAATCTTGCAGAAAGAATTGTTCTTTAATAAAAAATCTCATTTACTACTAACTCCGGAAGACTATTTATTGATGGTATCGTGCTATTTTATGTGTAATATGTATCAAGAGGCTTTGCCTTACTTATTGGAAGGACTTGACAAATTTTACGGAGACTCTCCATTGCATTCTCAACTTGGGCTTTACTATTATTATGTACAAAGAGATTACTTTAAAGCCATTGAACAACTTGAGATTGCTCATAGATATGAACCTCAGGTCATTCGTTATTGCCAAGAATTAATAACTCTTTATTTATTGTCATGTAACAGAGATAAATTAAGTTCTATCCTGCCTGAAATTTCAAATTTATCGCCCAAAACAGATGAGGATTTTTTTTGCTTGGGAAAAATTTATGAGCAAATTGGAGATAAATCGAAATCGAAATTTTATTATAAACAATGTAATCGAAATTATTGGGAGAAACTAATAAAATAAAATCATACAACTATTAATTTAATAAATTGAAAATCATGAAAACACTAAAATTGAAAAAAGTGCTATTATTTTGTTTGATGGCGCTTACATGTATGAGTTCTTGGTCTCAGGAGTTTTGGAAATTTGGGAATAAATATGCAGCACTTGTAGCATCACCGACAACTCCACTCTTAGAAAGAATGCAAAAAGAAAAGAGTTTGAATAGTTTAAATTTTGTATCAAAAGTAGGAGGCGTAGCTTTCCTTGCAGAAGCAGAACCTAATGATACAATTAAAAATGAAAATATAAAGATTGCATATAATGTAAATAAGCCTGATGGCTATCGTTTGGAAATAACAATAGGGGAAAAAACACTAAGTCCTTATCTTCCGGATTGGCAATTAATACCTATTGTTAAATATGTCAACAGTGATTATAACGCATGTGTTTCTCTCTTTGGAGAAAATGGAAATAATTCTTCCTATGAAATAACCTATCATCCCGCTTTCAATAATACATTGCTGGGTATACGTTTATTACAAGCAGATATTGCGTTAATGGATTTGAGTGTGAATTGGCAACTTCCAACATTTAATTCGAATCAAATTTTGGGAGAAGGAGAAAGCATAAAAAATAAGAATTCTTGGCAAGAAGATGCTATGAAAATCCAAAACTTAACGCATGCAGGAAATTTTAGTGCTTGGGTTTTAACGGATGATGACACAAGAGTTGTTTTTAATATTCAAAACAATACATTTAGTATGACAGGAACCCCATACTATCATTTTTGGAGATACGGCGCAGGTCTCAGAGAAAAACAGGCAAAAAGAAATAATTTAGTTTCTGAGTATAATGCCCAAGTAAAACTATATAATACAGGAAGAGGAAATCAGGCGCAGATTGAGCAAAATTTGAAAAAAATAAAACAAGAAATGGAAGAGTTGGATAAAAGTATTGACAAAGAGGTTACTGCCGATTACGCCACTATAAACAAACTGAAAAATAAATATGACTTATTGGAGCAATATAACCCATGTGTGTATTCAGCAATAAAAAATGTAATGCAATATTCCGCATTTTTTAGGTATGTAAAAAAGAAAGACCCAACAAATTGGGACACATTTTACAACAGATGTTCATCTGTACATATTAAACCAGTAGTAAAAACCCCAACAAGATTTCCAAAAAAATGAATGATATTTTTATAAGTTATTCAGCTCGTGATAGTGTATTTGCATTTCGTATATATCGCGACTTACACAGGTCAGGTCTAGAATCAGGTCTAAAAGTGTATTTATTTGAAGATAATAGAGACAGTGGAGTAGATTTTGAAAAAGAAATTCACTCCATGATTGACCAATCTCATACAATTTGTCTAATTGATAGCCCCAATGCCAGAAAATCGCAATGGGTCAAAAAAGAATGTGAGTATGCTATATCTTCTGGAAAGAGAATAATTCCATGTATAATTGCAAAACAAGGAGGGGTGCATTTCAAATTGTCATTTTGGAGATTCCTCATTGCGTTTGAAAAACAGGGAGATTGGTTTTCTAAAGATTTATTATTTCCCAATCAAACTACGGTCAGAGCGATAGATTTTAGCCATTTGGATGATAAAGAAGGTAGCCATTTGGATAATAAAGAAGAATACAAACGTGCTATTATTTCATTATGCAAAACTTTAAAGGTTGATTTCAAGCCAAAGTCAAAAGTCCCGCAAGCCAGGGATTTTGAAAAAGAAATTGCTCGATTAAAGTTACCGGATGAAGTAAAACAGTTCTTGATTAATGACTATGAAAATTTTTACTCAGCACATTTATTTGGTTTATCTACTCAAAAAAGCAGAATTGAAAATTTGATGCAAGACTGCAAAAAATATTGCGAAAAGCATGAAACGAATAAAAAGAGTATATTAATTTGTCATTTGGCATTGGGAGAAATTTATGCTGACAACAATGAAGATAGTAAGGCTTTAAAAGTCTTTGAAGAAGCGTGTAAAGAGTTTCCTGATGATGCTCGTCCTTGGGCAGCTATAAGTGCAGCTCATTTTTACTTGTCAAACTATCAAGAATCGCTAGAGGCGATTGAAAATTCTATTCAAATTATAGAAAAAAATCCTGACAGTGAATATTTGCAACAACATAAGGATGAAATGCTTTATAATAAAATACAAATACTTATTCAACTTCAACAATTTGATGAAGTATATTCGCTACTCAATCAAGACCATATAGATTTATCAAAGCCGGAATATTTATCTGCAAAAATTATATTGGCATTACAATTTAATCATAACTTTAGTTCTGAGTATCAAAAATTAAGCAAAAAATATTATTCATTTAATTTGAATCCTAATCAACTAAATAGAATTATTGGTGATTTGGAATCCCGCTTAGGACAATTCTATGTCAACTCCAATATTGAAAAATCATTACATCATTTTGATATTGCACGAAAAGCACAACCAACTAATATCCAGTATCATGCAGATTATTTTTTAGTAAAAAAAAGCATTAACAAATTGACCGTTCCAGAAATGAGAAACGTTTTAAAATCTCTTAACCCTCAAACAGATGTTGAATATTACTATTATGGACTAATTCATTTTCTTTCGAATAATAACACCGAATCACGATATTATTATGAGAAAAGTAAAATGTACCAATGGGGTTATTATAACTAATTAATTATCTGAAAATAATTTGACTTCTTTATGGCAACTAAATATGATCACTATGCTTTTATAAGCTACAACCACAATGATAAAGAAGATGTTATTTGGCTGCAAAATAGCATAGAAAAATATTCTATACCCACTAAGCTGTTAAAGCAACACAATATTATTGATCCTCCCCAAAAAATAAAAACTTTCAGGGACGATACAGATATGCCAATTGGCACAAATCTTTCCGAAACCATAAAAGAAGAACTTCGGAGGTCAAAATATTTAATCGTTTGTTGTTCGTTAAATGCGACAAACTCCTTTTGGGTAAGTAAAGAAATAGAATATTTTAAAGAATTAAAACGAGAACAAAATATTATTCCTATTATTATTGAAAAAAAGCCTGCCGAAATTTCCAATATTGAAGAAAAAACATATCCCAAAGGATTGTCAAAAGAACGGTTAGGCGTAAAATTATATGATAATGGAGACAATAAAGCCGGAAAACAGTTAGCATTATCAAAAATAATTGCCGGATTGTTTGGGTTACCTCCTGATGTAATTATTCAGCGAGACAAGCAAAGAGAATCTAAAATAAAATGGGCATGGGGTATCGGAATTACGACATTAATAGTTACCTTATCTACATTCTCAATTGTTTTATACGATCAAAATAAAAATATTTCTTCTCAATTATTTTTTCAAAAATCATTGACAAGCGAAAAGGTAGATAATACAAAAGCTTTACGTTACGCTGAAAAATCATATGAAATTAATCAAAATACGTTGGCTTTGGAAAGAATATCGACTCTCCGGAATAATTATTTCCTTTGGGACCAATTTAATAGTGATATTTCTGATACTTTTAAAATTATACCACATTTTATAACTTTTAGAGGTGATTCTTTTCCTCCGCAAGATATTGGATATTTTGCAGATTCCAGCCTCATAATGGTATTTTGTTCTAAAACAAAAAAAATTGAATTATGGAAACATGATACTTGTATAGATTCAAATTATTTTAATACAATATTAAAGGCTAATCCAATCTTATCTTCAAAAAAGCCAGATGATTTATTTACAATAGGTTTTATTAAAAATGATTTACAGGCTTTATCCTTTAATAAGGATAAAAAATCTATCTGACAAATTTTTCTATTCAAAATCCACAATGTATTGTCTTGGATAGCCTTTCTAGCGGACAAGCTGTTTTTAGGATATTTGACAATAGAACAAAGTTAATTATTTATTCCCCCGAAAGCGACAAAGCTATACTTTACAATTCCGTATCATACAATGGAGAGAGTTCTAAAAAAGATATTCCTATCAATAACATTAAAGATATTCAATATTCGGATAAACATAAATTACTCTTTGTTTCCACTCCGAATAAAGTTTTCGTATTAGATTTTTCAGGAAACCTTCTTGGTGAATTCAACGGACATGTATCGTGGCATTGGTGGAATGCACAATTTTCTTCCGGTGGAGATAGTATACTTATGGTATGTACAGTCAATAAATGTTGTAAATGGGTTGCTCCATTAAAAAGAAATATTAATCAACTATTTGAATTATACGATGATGTCGTGTATGATGTTGTCTTTCATGATAATTTTTTTTTAACATTATCTAAAAATAAAATGGCAAAAGACAGCTATAATAAATTAATATTGTGGGCAAAAGACGGATCAAAAATATCGACTATCTATAATAATCGAGATGCGAACGAATATATAAATAGTGCATCATTCTCTTCAGATGGAAAGAGAATAATCACAGTATCTTACTCAAATACAGAATATAAAAGTAATTTTCGTGAATATGACCTATCCGGAAACGAAATATTTAATGTGGAAATTCATGGGCATGTCAAAAATGTATTTTATTCCGGATCATCTGATAAAATTTGGTTTTATAGTCGCGAAAATAAATTGATATTTGTGGATAAAAAGGGAAAAAAAACAGAAAAAGATTATAAGCCAAAATATTATAAACCTGTTACAGGCTTGAAAAGAATTTTATTTAATACTGCACTCACAGTTAACCCCAATGATGATCTGGTGTTGTCTCTTTTTAAAATTCCGAATAATAATATACCCGAAAAAATAGAAACAATTCTTGTAAGCGAGAATTATTATATTGTTGCTACACACGATAATACATTTGTATTGTTAAATTCCGAAGGAGCTATATTGCATAAAGAAAACTTTAAGTCAAAAATAAAAAATGTTGTACTATCTCAAGATGAGTCATATTTTGCAATATCCGGTTTAAATAAAGTTCAATTCTATAGAACACAAAAGACAAAATGTATTTTAACTAAAAGTTTTGATTCCCTCAATATAATAAATGTAACAATAACTCCAATTAACAACTATTTTTCTATTCAAGATTCAAAACAAACTTTCCTGTACAATAATTCAGGAAAATTAATTTTAAGCGGTCCTGTCATGGAGAATCATAATAAGTTTGAAATATCGAATGACGAAAATTACATCATATTCAAATCTACGGCTTTCGCGGAAGTCTGGGATATAAATAAAAGATTCAAAATTAATGTTTTAAAAGGGAAAACAGGGATCAACTATTGGGGATATGCCAAGTTCTTCCCTGATAATAATTATATTTTCAATACTTATGGAACATTATACCCTGTTATTTGGGAAATGCCTTTTGAGACATTAAGATGGCTGCAAAATGCAACTATTTCTCAATTAAACAAAGATGATTAGATCATGTCAACAACTTAAAACTAATGTGCAGATTAATATGAACAATTGGAACAACTATTTTCTTTTCATAATAATTGTGGGATTATCTTCCTGTGATAACTATTCTCACAATAAAAATGATGATAAAAAATACCTGCAATGCTTTTTCGAGAAGGTGGATTGTCTTGATTCATTATCTAAAATAGAGATAGATACAATCATTGACAATAGAGACCGGAAACGATATCCGGTAATTTCTATTGGAAATCAGGTATGGTTTGGGAAAAATTTGGATTATGCTACGCCAACTTCATTTTATTACAGGAATGATTCTTCTCGTGCTTCCTACGGACGATTATATTATTATAAGGAAACAGAATCAGCTTGTCCCGAAGGATGGAGAATTCCAACAGATGTAGATTTTTATGAATTAATTGATTATTTAGGAGGTCCATTTTTAGCTTCAAAAAGTCTAAGATCAATCAATTATTGGGATGACGATTCAAACGGAACAAATAAGTCAAATTTTTGCGCTTTACCTACAGGAAATAAATGGGGAAATAATTACGCAGAACATGGTGAATTAGCTGTGTTTTGGTGTACTAATAAAATAGCCTTTTACTTCACAAAAGAAGATTTTATATATGTACAATCAAAATATGATGACGATATAGCTTTTTGTATTCGATGTATTAAAGATAATTAGCAAGAATATGGAAGAACAACACAAATATCAAGCTTTTATCTCCTACAATTGGTCAGGCGAAAAGATTGCCAAAAAGTTGCAAAACCAATTGGAACCCTATCGTTTTCCCAAAAGCATCCATAAGAAGAATAAATAATTTACCTCAAAAAATAGGGAACATCTGTAAAAATAAGACGGATATGGTTCCCAAGGGAAAATTACCGGAAGTGATACAACAATCCCCCCCCGAATTTTATGAAATACAGCAGTAGCACAACAAAAACGACAGTGCGATTTTGCAAATTTTATTCCTATCTAAAACCTAAAATTCCACGTTACCGCAGGTAAAATAGGGAAAAGCGTAACTTTCATAACCTTTGTCCGGTCAGTTGGATTTGTTGAACTGCCGGGTTCGTCAAAATACAGGAAAAAGGCATTTTTGCGGTTATACACGTTGTAAATCGAAAAATTCCATTCGCTCTCCCACCGTTTGTGTCTTTTGGTGTAGGTTGCGCTTACGTCCATGCGGTGGTAGTTGGGCATGCGGTAGCCATTGCGTTCGGTAAAATAATATACTTGAAAATCCTCGATTTTGTATTTTCCGGCAGGCAACGTTACCGCCTCGCCGTTGGCAAATACCCATGTGGCTGCAAACTGCCATTTTTCCGAAAATTTGTACATTCCCACCACCGAAATACTGTTGCGGCGGTCGTTGCGCACCGGAAACCATTGTGCGTTGTTCAACCCCTCAATTTTTTTCTGCGTTTTGCTTAGCGTGTACGAAATCCAACCTGTGAAATCGCCGCTGCTTTTTTTAGCAAACAGTTCCAAACCATACGATTTTCCCTTGCCAAACAACAAATAACTTTCAATATCGGCATTCAAAAACACATTCGTACCGCTTTGATAATCAATTTGCCGGTCTAAATCTTTGTAATACAATTCTGCCGAAGTTTCGTACATATTGTCTGCAAAATTCCGGAAATAGCCCACAGAATATTGGTTGCAAATTTCGGGTTTTACGAGCGCCGTGCTTGGAATCCAATAATCAAGCGGTAACGAAATTGTAGAACCTTGAATTAAATGCACGTACTGCTGAGTGCGTGTGTATGAGGCTTTTATGGAATTTTCTTTATTGATTATGTAATTTGCTGCAAGGCGTGGTTCAAATGCCGGATAGGTTTTTATAAATTCGCCTCTGCCAAATGTGGTGCTGTCGGTTTTTTGATGTTCCGAATTGTAGGTGTACACCGTTCCGGGTCCCATTGCCGAATAAGTGGAAATGCGAAAACCGTAATTTACTTTAAAATTTTCAGTCAAACTTTGGTCGTTGCTTATGTATATGCCATTTTCCCATCCGTATTTTTTCTGAATATCGAGTTTTACCATAGTCATATCGGTATCAAGCGTTCCCGGATTGAAGGTGTGATAGGTGCTTTCAAAACCGAATTTGAGCGTATTGCGGGAATTGATGCGCCACGAAAATTGTTCTTTCAAGCAAAAATCGGTAACTCCCGAAAGCAATTTAATTTTTTGTTCGCCCATTTCGGCAGCTATGGTCGATTGAAAATTGCTGTAAATAAGGTATGAATTGAGTGTAAAATTCGGTTTGAAATAATGCGCCCAACGCAAAGTGGCTATGGTATTGCCCCAATAAATCCCCTGTTTGTTTTGATACATAAATTTATCGGTGCCGGTGTACACCGAAAGCGACAGACGATTTTTAGGATTGATTGAGTAGGTAATTTTTCCATTCACATCGTAAAAAAAGAGCCTTGTTTTGCGCATAGCCTCTCGCTGCGAAAATTTGAGAAACACGTCGGCATACGAGCGCCGCCCCGAAACGATAAACGATGCTTTGTCTTTCACAATAGGTCCTTCCACCGTCAACCGCGACGAAATTGTGCCGATTCCGCCATTGACGTGAAATGATTGCATATCGCCTTCGCGCGACGTTACATCGAGCACGCTCGAAAGCCGTCCGCCGTATTCGGGCGGCATGGAACCTTTGTGGAGTTTCAAACCGGCAATAGCATCGCCGTTGAAAATCGAGAAAAATCCCATAACGTGCGATGCGTTGTAAATTGGAGCATTATCGAGCAACACCAGATTTTGGTCGGCACCACCGCCACGCACGTTAAAACCGCTATTGCCCTCGCCTGCGCTTTGCACGCCGGGCAGCAGTTGTATGGTTTTTAAAATATCGTTTTCGCCAAAAATTACCGGAATGGTTTTTATTTCCCGCATTTGCAGCGTTTGCGTGCCCATTTCGGTGGAAACCACATTATTGTTACGGGCAACTGCCGAAACCACTACTTTTTCGAGTTGCGAAATTTGCGGTTGCAGCACAAATGTTTGCGTGGTATTTTGCGTAAGCGACATGGGTTTGCGCAATTCGGCATAGCCAAAATATGAAACCACAAACGTGTAGTCGCCCTTTGTGAGCCTTAGTTCAAAAAAACCGGTTGCATCGGTAAGCACACCTTTATTGATACCGACAATTGCAATTGAAGCGCCAACAAGCGCTTCTTTTGTTTGGTTGTCTTTCACATAACCGCTCAATACAAATTCTTGCGCTTGAAGTGAAAAAAGTGCGAACAATAATGCCAATACGGCAATAAGTTTTTTAGCTCCGCTGAGCTCGTACTTTGTACTTCGGTTCATGGGGGTGTGGAAATTATTTCGGCGGCAAAGGTAAGCAATTATGAATTATAAATTATGAATTATAGATTTTTCTGTAGAGCAACCGCACGAAATTTTGCAGCTAATATAAAAACACATTGCATAACTAACTGCCTGAAAGGCGCGATTTTCAAGCCATTTGCAATATAGTTTTTCATGCGTTTGCTCTACTCTTAAAAACTATCTTTTAAAGAAAAAGAAATTTTGCTCGTAAGTATTAAAAATTTGTGTATCTTTGCAGCCTTGAACAATAGAGTTTATATTGAATCTTTCTCAGCAATGCTTTTCCGCCACTTTCAGGCAGTTCTTAACATCGTCAAAATCGACATCAAAATTAACTTTTCTTGTTAATAATAACAGTCGTGAGGGAGTGCAACACAACGTCGTGACACACTTTTGACAATTTATGAAATCAATTTTTATCGGAAACAAAGAAATTTGCCTACCAATCATTCAAGGTGGTATGGGTGTGGGTGTGTCGCTTTCAGGGCTGGCTTCTGCTGTTGCCAATGAAGGCGGGATAGGCGTTATATCGTGTGCCGGATTGGGATTGTTGTATAAACAAGATACCGGTGATTACCTGAAAAATTGCATTTGGGGACTTAAAGAGGAACTTCGCAAAACGCGGGAAAAGACCAAAGGCGTAATTGGGGTAAATATAATGGTCGCTTTATCAAACTTTGCAGATATGGTTCGCACTGCAATAAAAGAGAAAGCCGATGTCATATTCGCTGGCGCAGGATTACCATTGGATTTACCTTCATATCTTACTCCCGACAGTAAAACACTTTTAGCCCCTATCGTTTCTTCGGCTCGTGCAGCCAAAGTAATCTGCGATAAATGGCTAACCAATTACGGTTATCTACCCGATGCAATTGTCGTAGAAGGTCCCAAAGCGGGAGGACATTTAGGGTTCAAGACAGAACAAATTGAAGATGAAAACCATTCGCTTGAGCATTTGATACCGGAAGTAGTTGCCATTGCATCTCAGTACAGCGACAAAAAAACGATTCCGGTCATTGCTGCCGGAGGGATTTCAACAGGCGAAGACATCCTGCGTTTTATCGGGCTTGGAGCAACCGGTGTACAAATGGGCAGTATTTTTGTACCAACCGATGAATGTGATGCATCACCGGTTTTTAAACAAGTCTATGTTGATTCTTCACAAAAAGATATGATGATTATTCAAAGTCCTGTCGGAATGCCCGGACGCGCTTTTGACGGGGAATTTATCCGTAGTGTGAACAAAGGTAACGAAAAGCCGAAGGTTTGTTCGTTCCACTGCATCAAAACTTGCGATTACACCCAAAGTCCTTACTGCATTGTTAAGGCTCTTTATAACGCAACCAAAGGAAATATGGACAAAGGATACGCTTTTGCCGGAGCAAATGCCTACCTTGCCGAAAAAATCAGTAGTGTTAAAGAAGTGATTGCCAAACTTAAAGATGAGTTTGAAATCGCTCGAAAAAAAGTAATAATAAACAATTTATGACATTTAAAGAATTAAATATTTCAGAGCCTATATTGAAGGCTCTTATAAACAAAAAATACGAAACGCCTACCCCAATTCAGGAACAGGCGATACCTGTTGCACTCAGCGGACAGGACTTATTGGGAATAGCCCAAACGGGAACGGGTAAAACCGCTGCCTTTGCAATACCGATTATTCAGAAACTCAATCAACCACAACCGAAAGGACAAAAGCGGGAGATAAAAGCGTTGATATTGACCCCGACACGCGAATTGGCAATACAGATTGACGAGTGTTTCAGTGATTATTCCAAATATACCGACCTGCGCCATACCGTTATTTTTGGCGGCGTAAGTCAAATACCACAGGTTGAAACGCTCAAACGCGGAATAGATATATTGATAGCCACTCCCGGACGTTTGCTTGACTTGATTAATCAGAAAATTATCACACTTAACCATATTCGCCACTTTGTTCTTGATGAAGCAGACAGAATGCTCGATATGGGTTTCATTCACGACATTAAACGCTTGTTGCCAATATTGCCCAAACGCAAACAAACGCTGTTTTTTTCGGCAACTATGCCTTTGGCGATTGCCAATTTATCGAAATCTATTCTGCATAATCCTGCGAAAGTGGAGGTTACGCCTGTTTCGTCAACAGTAAATACAATAGACCAACAGTTGTATTTTGTGGAAAAACCGGATAAAAGCAGTTTGCTTGTCTCTATTTTGGAAAAAGAACAAAAATCAACGCTTGTTTTTTCGCGAACAAAGCACGGTGCGGATAAAATTGCGAGAGTTTTGAATAAAAGGGGAATTGGTTGCGAAGCAATTCACGGTAACAAAAAACAAGGGGCAAGACAACGTGCTCTTAGCAATTTCAAATTGGGGAAAACACACGTGATTATTGCAACAGACATAGCAGCAAGAGGCATTGACATATCCAACTTGGAAATGGTTATTAATTATGACTTGCCTGATATAGCCGAAACTTATGTCCACCGCATTGGTCGCACAGGTCGCGCAGGCAAAAGCGGAACTGCTCTTTCTTTCTGTACACAAGAAGAGCGCACAATGGTAAAGGATATTCAGAAATTGACAGGAAAAAAACTGAATGCCGTATTAACTGCTTAAAAACAACTAAAAAAATAATACTAATGGCAACTTCATTTAATAAAAAAGAGTTAGAAAAGAAAAAAGAAAAGAAAAAAAAGGACAAACAGCAGCGCAAAGAGGAACGCAAAGCCGGTGGCAGTAAATCATTTGATGATATGATTGCCTATATAGACGAAAACGGAATGATTACCAATACGCCCCCCGACCCTGACAAAAAAAAGGAAGTGGATTTGGATAACATAGCGGTTTCTACTCCTAAAATGGAAGAAATAACATTAAACGGTCGCGTGGAACATTTTAACGCCGATAAAGGCTATGGTTTTATCAAAAACCTTTCCGGCGTAGACAAATATTTCTTTCATATCAGTAATGCACCGGCAAATATTGCCGAAGGAAATATGGTTACATTTGAATTAGAACGAGGCGAAAAGGGCAAAACTGCCGTGAAAATCGTTCTTACAAAATAGAACACAATAATTATTTATCTTAAAAACAAAAAAAAATGAACATTTACGTTTCAAATTTAAGTTTCAGCACAAGCGTTGAGAACTTACAGGAATTATTTGCGGGTTACGGAGAAGTAACATCTGCTAACGTTATCACAGACAGAGAAACAGGACGCTCGCGCGGATTTGGTTTTGTCGAAATGCCCGATGATGCAGCAGCACAGAAAGCCATTGACGAACTCAACGAAACTGACTTCGAGGGAAAAACAATCGCTGTTAGTGTTGCTCGTCCCAAGACAGAGAGAAGCAGCAGTGGCGGATTTAATCGCGGCGGCGGCGGTTTCAACCGTGGCGGTGGTGGCGGATACAATAAAAGACGCTATTAATCAACTTGTAAAAAAAGCAACGGGCAGTATATTATACTGTCCGTTGCCTTTTTTAAATACTGTGGAAAAACGGCGGAATAATGTTTTGATAACCAAATTCTATGTCGTCTTTGACAACGTAATTTTTCAAATCGTGATTCGCATAATTAACAATTAAATCGTATTATTGCATACGTTAAATTGAAAACACCTGCCAATGATAAAACACTGTCTTTCCATAATTTTTTGCATACTGTGGTCGCTGCAATTGGCGGCGCAACAGCCCACGCCAACCACACCCAAAGTTGCCCCCATTACCCGCATTTTGTTTATTTTCGATGCCTCGTACAGCATGAACGGTATGTGGGGCAATAAATCAAAAATGGAAGTTGCCCGTTCGGTAATGATTCCTTTTGTCGATAGTGTGTCGAAAATTCCCAATACCGAAATTGCGTTGCGCATGTACGGCAATCGCAGTCCGGTGCCGCCGCAAAATTGTGGCGATACGCATTTGGAAGTGCCTTTTGGTACGAATAATATTGCCGAAATTATCAAAAAAATTACCGAAGTGCAAGCACGGGGCACCACGCCCATAGCTTATTCGCTCGAAATGGGCGCAAAAGATTTTCCCAAAGACAGCACCGCCCGCAATATTGTATTCCTCATAACCGACGGTATAGAAGCCTGCGACGGCGACCCATGCGCTATTTCGCGCGAATTGCAGAAAAAAGGCGCAATTTTGCGTCCGTTTATTATAGGCGTGGGCAGCGATATTGATTTCAATAAAGTGTTTAACTGCGCCGGCGATGTGTTTACGGCTTACTCACAGGACGAATTTTTGCCGATTTTGAATGCCGCCATGCAAAAAGCGTTGATAACCACTCCCCTACAAGTATACTTACTCGATATTTACAAAAAACCAAGCGAAACCGATGTTCCAATGACATTTTTCGATGCCGAAAGCGGATTTGCCCGTTATCATTTTGTACATTCCGTAATACGTCCTTCGGAACCCGATATTTTGTTTTTAGACCCTTTGGTGCGCTACAAAATAAAAGTGCACACCATGCCGCCCGTGTATTCCGAAGAAGTGAATTTGGAAGCAGGCAAACATACGATTGTGAAAATAGATGCCGTGCAAGGTTTTTTGCAAATTGACCGTCCAACGGGAGTTTCACAAAATATAACAAGTATAGTGCGGCAGGCAAACCAAATGAACACACTCACAACGCAGCGCACCGGCGAAAAAGTGAAGTATTTGACAGGCGAATACGATTTGGAAGCGCTTACGCTGCCACACACTTATTTTTACGGCGTGCGTATAAAACCCAATGAAACTACCAAACTTACCATTCCTCAACCCGGACGAGTAACTATCTCTCGCTCGCAGCAAGGTTATGGCGCAATTTACATCAGCCGCAATACCGATTACGAATTTGTGGCAAACTTGGAACTTGTACCCAAAGGCAACGATGTATTTATGTTACAACCCGGAAAATATGTGGTAATTTGGCGCGATAAAAAGGAAACCGATACCGAAAAATCTATTCATAAATATTTTGAAATTACTTCGGGGGGAGCGGTTTTTGTAAATTTGAAATAGAGAGAACTAAGTTAACAAGTTGACAAGTTGACGAGGAGCAGGCAATCGAAAAATTCAATTACTCAGTTATTCAAAAAAAGTGTAATTTTGCAAAAAACAAAAATTAAGAAACAGAAATATAAAAATATAACATTTTGATTTAGAGCTTTTATGCTCTTGTTCTCAATCCTTGAAATCCGCTAAATTTCAACAAATTGGTATATACGCCAAAAAAGCCGAGAATAAGTTACGAAGGTTCACGTCCACGCGGCGTGAATTGTTTGTGCTTATTTGGGTTTAGGGTTTTTAGCGGAACCTCAAGGATAAAATGAGCAATCAACAAACAGTTTACGCTTTTTTTATGCAGGAAAACACAATACACATAGGGAAAATTATTTGCGAACATCTTGAAAAAGAAGGGCGTAAAAAAACGTGGTTAGCAAAACAAATTAATTACACAGATAGCTGCTTGTGTAAAATTTTACGCCATGAAAGTATTCATACCGATTTACTTTTACGCATATCGATAGCATGCAAATATGACTTTGCTCGGCATATAACCCAACAATACGAGAAACTTTCTGAATAGGACATTTTTCTTGCCAAAATTTCAAATTTTCTTGCCAATAATTCAACCGTAATTTTCTTATAATTAAATACTTAATTGTACTTTTGGTGTCATGTGAAAAGAACAATAAATAGTATCATTTTATACAGAAAACATGAGAACCAAATATCTTTTTTTATTTTTTCTGGGCGTTTCTCTTTCTTTGACCTTACCAGCACAAGAAAAGATTGAGCGTACATACGAATGGAATTATGACGGTTATTTATTTACTCAAACTTTTACCTTTAATAAAAGTGATTATGAATATTACCGTCGCTTAAAAAAGAACGACCCTGTACCGAATTACATAGAAGACCACGCAGGACATCGTTATTTACTTGAGTTAGCAGAAACACTTGATAAAAACGCTAACGGAATGGGTTATGAAGGGTATGAATTAACAGAGTATTTGACAGCTTTTGTACAATCAATTGACTATATATCAGACCCTGATATGACTGCTTATGGCGGAGGAAATTATTGCAAGCATCCTATAGAAACATTAGTAGAAAGAGGAGGGGATTGTGAAGACAAGGCTATTTTATTGGCAGCGTTATTAGATATGTTTGGAAAGGGTGCTGTTTTGTTGCATTACGAAGGTCGAGGCTCTGAATCAGGTCATTATGCTGTTGGATTATGGTGTGATAACTGTAAAGGAACTTCATATACTCGTAATGGAAAAAGATATGTTTACATTGAAACAACTTCTAATAGAAAAATAGGAAGCGAACCAGAAGAGTATAGAGATATAAATGGAAAAATTCAAGAATTCCCATCTTTAACCAATTATAAAAGAAAAGAACTTACAGAAGAAGAAAAAAGAGTATATGCAAGTTTAAAAGAAAATCGTAAATCTCAATGGCAAAATGGTAGATGTAATTGCAGTTGTAATTGTAACTCAACATCATATATTTTTACTAGGAATGGAATTACAACAATAAATGTTAACGGTGTCAATTATGAATATAATCTACCTGCAAACTCGTCCATACAAGTAAGAAATGATGAAATTTATATAAATGGAGAACTTATAAAATAAAATTATTAACATAAATAAAAGTATTGATATGAAAAGAATGATTGTAGGAAGTTTTATTTTTATTTTAACTTCAATGAGCTTAAATGCACAAGTAAAAACACTGACAACGAACGAGCTTTTTTCGAAAATTTATAATTCGAACAACGGGACGTTTGTCAATAAACGTGGTATTGTTATAGACCTTTATGCAAGTTGGTGTGCTCCCTGTCATCGATTAGCCCCAATATTTGAAAGAGTCGCTGAAGAATATTCGGAATACTATGATTTTTACAAGGTTGATATAGAGAAAGAAAGATATTTATCAACTTTTTTTGGTGGAGAGTATCTCCCGCGGTTGATTTTTATTCAAGGTGGTACTAATGGTTCAAGTTTTTATCGTGAAGAAGGATTCCAAACCTATACCGAATTATTGATGGGCAAAACAATACAAGCAAAACAAAAAACATCTAATAAACAAGTATTTACACTTTTTTGTATTGGTAAATGATTGGTAAACGATTGGATAATACATTCCATAAAACACCATAAAACAAGCGATTGATGGGATATTTACCGGTATAATTCATTACATATAGAATACGTGTTTATGATAACGAAAAGTGTTTATATTGAATTGAAAAATTATAACAATGTGTTATCAACAATCTAAGCACTTTTTATGATTTTTAATGATAACAAAATGTGCATGTATTGATTTGCGCAAAAAAACTATTTTTTAAAACTATTTTTATAGTTTTTTACCAAACTTCCAAATATGTTTAAGCGTTCAAATTCGCCATAAATACGTTCAAAGTCTCCTAACATATCTTTCAAATACACTTCAAATTCATACGTCTGTGTGTGGTAATTTACAACTTGTTCGTCAATGATATTTTCTGATATAAATTTCAGTTGAGAAGTCTTATCAAGCATACAACCTTCTAAAATATGTTGTAGCAACAAGCAGTAGTTAAACCGTTGCAAACCGACTTCTTTTTGTTCCGATATATTTGAAGCATCGGGTAATTCGTCAACAACTATGTGTATGGTCATAGTTACAATACGTGGATTATTTTTACCTTGTCCACTCATTGTATAGTCTATAAATATAGCCGGTAGCGAAAAATACTCGTACATTTCGGGTTGAAACGGTTGCGTTCGGTACACATCTATAAAAAAGTCGCCGCTAAGTTTGTATTTCTCAAATTGCGCTTTGTTTTTCTCTATTTGTTTGTAGAATGCAAGAAATTGTTTTACCATAGTTTTATTGCTTTAATGCCCGCATAAAACGAGCGGTTATTAAATTTGTTATTCGTTTTTCGAGTGTGTAACTCGTGCCTAAAAAACGTCGTGAAGGTATTGTTGTATTCATTTTACGAGTATGTGCTTTCACAGTTGTTTTATCACATCGTGTTTTTCTTTTACGTGTATGTGCTTTCACTGTAACCGATTTGTTGATTGTCCCACCGTCGTTTTGTATTTGTGCATACGGAACATCTGAACCAACAATAATTTGTGTTTCGTCTGCCGATATTACTCTTACACTTCGTTTTAAACGACCTGTTTTAACGAGTAGTGTATTGCTTCCTTTTCCTTTACGTGGTCGTTTACGTGGTTTCCAATTCTCTTTTGTTTTATCTAACCACGATTGACTGACAAAACGTTCCTTACTGAATTTAACAGCTTCCGCACCTATTTCTTTCGGTAGCGTTTTATATGTTTTTGAAAGCGCATCAATTTTACGTGCGAAATCGCTCAAATTTACTTTTTCCATAATTATATTGCTAATTCTGCCGAACGAACAACACGCATAAACATTTCTGTTATCCATCGTTCAAATTCGGATTTGTTCATACTATTGATTTCCTCTGATTTTGGACTATATTTGTCTATATTTGATAATGTACCTATATTTATTGTAACATTTTTCGTTTGGCTACCTCCTTTTATTGAATGTGCATCTTCGTCGGTATTTAATCCTGTTGTAGTTGCTGTGTAAGGTGTTTGACTTTCTGAATTGTCAGTAACTCCGGCAAAGTCTCCATCATTTTCGACAGCTTTTTTCTTTGCTGCGTCGGCAAGTACTTCATTATACTTGTTTGAAAAATCCTGTTTTAAATTTTTAGTGCTTTCAAATGCGTTTTTTGCTGCTGTAGCTCCCGATATATCTGCAAATCCTTTTTTTGCATCTTCCCATGCGCCGCTAAAATCGCCGCTAAATAGTTTACTTATTGCGCTTCCCATTGTTCCAAGTCCCAAAACAATTCCCTTTATTCTGTCTATTATGTAGGTTTTAAGTATCACTCCAAATCCTTTTATAACTTCCCATGTTCCTTTTATTATGGCTCTGAATTTGTCGAATTTATTATAAGCAACAACCAACCCGCCAATGAGTGCACCAATGGCAGTTACTATTATTCCTATTGGATTTGCATTTGCTGCAACATTGAATAACCATTGTGCTACTGTTGCTGCTGTTGTTGCTATTTTTAAACCTGCCAAAAGTGCTGTTTGTGCTATCAATTTTGCGTTTAACAGAGCTATTGCACCGCCAATACCATAAATAACGCCACGCCACTCATATATGAATGAAAATGCGTTTTTAAGTCCAGAAAGTACGTCAATTGCCGCATTTATAACCGTTGAAAAAATATTAGCAACGAAATTGATTACGGTAGATATTTGTTCTTTATGTTCGCTCACAAAATCACGTAGTTTTACAAAAAAATTCAAAGCAGCTTGTTCAACCGGTAGCCACGCTGTTTTAAGTTCTGCAAACATAGTCCCTAATTCTGTTTTTACGCTAATTGCTTCATTTTCTATTTGCTTAAACATTCCTAATGGTGTTTTTGCTAATGCTTCGTTTACGCCGCCAACACTACCGGAAACAACATCTATAAGAGTTGCTACACGTTGTGCCTCAGTGCCGAATTTTAGTATTTTTTCTTGGTTTTCGTCGAATTTATAACCATAGCGAGAAAGTGCTCCTACTTGACCGTCCATAACCTTACCAAGCATACTTGCTATGTTTACCGATTGCTCTTGTGTTGCATTTAGTCCGTATTGCTGCGCAAGCATATCATCCATTACCGGTATAAGTTGTTTTAAACTATCTGCTTTTGTTAGGTAAGTTGCCAATTCTTGCGCTCCTGCAAGTTGCACATCTTCGCTTATAACTCCCAATTTTTGTTGCTCACCGGCAAGTTGTTTTATGCTGTTGATTTCTGCTGTTGATGCACCCATCGTATTACGCATTACCTGTGCAAGTTTTGTTTCAGCCTCTGTTTGTGCTTGCGATAATTTAATCCAATCGTCGGCGGTTGATAGCAACCGCCTAAATATAGCGACCGTTCCGACGGCAGCTGCCGAAATCAACACAAAAGGATTTTTAAGCAATTCGATTGCCTTTCCCACAAATGGCACCTCGCTTTTTATTGCATCGAATGCTTTAATTGTATTCGACTTAAACGCATTAAGTTTCCCTTGCATATCGCCGGTAGCCTTTTCAACCTGTCGTTTAGCATTATTCAAACCTGCACCAAGTTTGTTTTTTAGGTCTATCAATAATTGTAATTTTGCTGTACCTGTCATTTTATTGCGTTTTTATTTGGTTTTACATATTTATTGTTGTATTATTGCAGTGGAATCGCTCCAGAAATGGGCGGTACCTCCAAAAAATAAGGTGTTTGATTTATCAAATGCCTTATTTTGATTTTGGCTTATACTTTCGTAATTCATTTTCGTTCATAATCCATAGGTTAAAGTTTTGTCCGGCATAGTGTTGTAATTGCCCATTCACTTGGCGTTCTATATCAAACCAATTTACATTATTGTCAATTCGTAGTATTACAAAGTCCGCTTGTTCTTTTCCTCCACGAATAGCGTTTTTAATTGAATTTTTACCTTGTAATGTTGGCTCTTCAAATTCTACTACCTTACCATTATATATAGCATCGGCGTTTTTATTACCGAATTTATCAATATACGATTGTGGGTAAAATTTGTGTTTTACATCAATTTCTATGTCATTGATTATGGGTAAAAGTTTCAATTTTGCATCTGCATCATGTTTTAGCAATGTGTTGCACGTTTCAATATTTCGGTATAATTCCTGCTCGCCGTGTAACGGGTGTATATCAATCGAATGTTTATCAATAAATACATTTACATACGTATTTTCGGGAGGTAAATGCAATATTGCTTTTCGTAACTCCGATTGAGGTATACCGGTATAATACGGGTGTCCTTTTGGAAATATCAATCCTTGTTTTGCTAAATTAGTACGGAACATTGGAGCAATCGGCGTTTGTGGTATTTGTTCCTTTGGTGTTACCTTTTCATCGTTAGGAACTTGCAAAGCCTCGCACCGGCAACCCCAACCATTTGGCGGGTAGTTTGTATTCCAAAAGCTATCTTTCATTGGGCGAACTATGCCATTAAGCAATTGGTGGCTTTCTCGCACCGAACCGTCGCCAACGGTTTGATACTGCAAATTCGGCATTATATCGGCGTTTTTCTCATATTCAGTCCAACGAGCAGCGTTTTGCGCTCCGGCAATTGCATTGTCGTATTCGCTGCGCATCCACGTTACGTTATATTTCTCGCCAAGTTTTTCCGCAGCTTCTTTAAAATCGTTCCACTCTCGTAATGTTCCGTTTTCGTCTCGCAAAGCAAGCGTTAAATCACGCATCTGTTGGTAATTCTTAGCTGCCGAAAATTGCCACACATCGCGTGTCAATCGCACAAGCATTTCGGCATCGGGCGTTGTCAAATCGGGTGTGATGTTGCCGTATGAATTTTGTACTTGTTGTGCAAGTGTTTTACCTGTTGTTTCAAGAACTTTGTTACTTGGTGTTTTTCCGTTGTAAATTTGATTTAAAACTTTTTTAAAGTTTTTTTCAATTTCATTCAAATACTCGTCCGGCAATTGCTCACTTGCCGTAATTTCAAGTTTGCTTTTACACGTTGGGCAACTACACTCATATAAGTTAGGGGCTACGGTTGCTGAGCGTAACCGAAGCGCAGCCCCTACTGAAAATTTGCCGAAAATCCTCCCGGAAGATTTTGTTGCTTTACACCGGTTATTGGCAAATTGAATGTTTTGCGTACTTCTTCTTCGTCTAAATCATAACGATTGAGTGCTTCGTATGTAATTTTCCATTGTTCGGTCAATGTTAAATCTTCGGTTTCGTCGAATTGAAATTGCATTGTTTCGTTGTTTATCGGGAAACCGAAACTTTGTAAAATCGGGAACAATTTGTCGTTGATTACAAATGAAATCATTCGCTTATCGTCAAGCGAAATTTTATCGTCCAAAGTTTCAATGTGTACTTGCGTTTGCGCTCTGTTTGCTCCTTCGTCTATAATTGTCGTACTTCCTAAAAATCGTTTAGAAACTTGTTTGTCGTGAAATTGCGCAGGCTCTAAATACACCTTTTCGGGATTACCGGCATTTGCCAAAGCGTGAACTTTTATGTCCGCGCCGGTTGGCAATACTCCCGTTCCTGCCTCGCCAAGACTTTTTAAACCTGTTTCTATTCGTGGAACATCGGCGCGATTTGCAGTTGTTGCCGTAATTAACGGCATGCCGAAACGTTCGGAAAATTCGGCGTTACTCTGCATCAAATTAGTCTTCATTATTACATTGGCAGCCACATCGTTAATTAAGCCAAACGGACTTGAATGTAACACCTCTATCACATTCGGCACAACGGAATAGTCAATAAAATTACTGCCGGAAACTTCATTGTAAATTCTGTTAAGCTGCGGACAAACATTACGGTACGGTATAAGGTCAATTTTCACACTGTCGCCATCGCGAAACAACTGCATTACGGCATATTTACGAGCAATAGCATCAAGCGCATAATCAACAAAATCGTAAAACCATTTTTTATTAAACAAATCGCTTTGTTCGTCCAATTTTTCGCTTGTTTTTTTGTCGATTACGTAAAATCTGTGATTGAGCGTTGCCGATTTGCGAATACCTATAACACTTGCAAGATGCGCATCAATCAACAAATTATCAATCAAATCTTGCATCATAAACCAACGCGGGTCGTCGGGTTTTTCGGCTGCGAGAATTGCCTGTCGCCACTTTTGCACATCTTTACGACTTCGGTCTTTAAATTCTTGCGCAATTTTTAAAGTAATGCCGTCAGCAGTTTTTGTAGCGACATTTGTGTCGCTCGCCTTTGCTGTTATTTTTGGTGTAAATAAATCTCGTAATCCCATAGTTTAAATTTTTTTTAAATCTTGTTAATCTCATAAATCTTGCTAAAAAGCAACTACCATTTCCAATTCTGTGGCTGTCGGCTATTAATAATAAATTCACTAAATACATCGCCGTTTTCGTCCACAAGCAACGGCAAATCAGCCGTAAGAGTTCCATTACCAACATCGCGCAACCATTCAAGCGCATCTTGGTATCTCTGCGAGCGGTGTTCCGGTATATCTTTCATTCCTGTTTGGCTATACAAGTGGTACAGCGCAATATCTATTGTTATGGTAACAATCCATTGGTCGCGAGTGTCAACAGTTTCATCGGGCGCAATTCCCATAAAAATAATATCACAATCATAGCGTTTGCCTATGTGGTTACGAATTTGCGCAATAGCAGTTTGTTCGGAACGCACCAATTTTGCCGATATATACCAATCTGTTGGCGCAGTTAGCAAGCGGATAATCTCTTGTTTTATCTGCATTGCGTAATCGGTTTCTTGTAAAAATCTCATATTAGTATCTGTATTTACGCACTCGTGGCGTGGTTTTTATTTCAAATTGCGCAATAAAAGTGCTTTGGTTTACTTCGGTAATCCCACCTTGCAAAGCGTCTAAAAAGTCAAGTGGTATTTTTGCTCCTTTTTCAAAAGCAAGCAAGGTATCTCGTGCAAGTATTTGGTCTGCGTTGTCTTTTTCCGCTTCGTTGAAAAACATATTTCTACGCTCAAAAAAATCGCTCATACCCTCAATTCGTTGTAATTTATCTGTCTTACTTCGTTTACTTGCCACAACAGGTATGTAGTAACCCCTGTCGTCGCCCTCGCTGTCAAAATCGTTTACAAACTCCGACATTGCAAACAAACCCTCAATTATATATTGTATGTTGTCGGCGTTTTGCAGGTTTCTATCTTCGTAGATGTCGTACAACCAACGAGCAACTGCCGTTCGTGTCGATTGCCGAAAAAAGATATGCAAAATGTGAAATTGCCTGCCGATTTTTCCTACAGCAACGATTGATTTATGACACGCCTCGTCGCCCCACGAAAGGTCGCCGTAGAAACAAATTGCATCGTATTTTTTGTATGGCAATATTTTTGTTTCCTGTATCCACTCCGGCTTAAAAACTTTTCCCTCTTCAATGTGCGTGTTCATATATTCACGCATAAAGGAACGGTACGGCATTGATTGAAATTTTTTGCGCCAATAGTCTGCCGAAGTTTTTTCTTTCCAAGCAGGCTCAAAATTAACGATGTCTTTTACTGCATCAACTTGCAAGTGGTAAAATTCGTGTTCAATTTTTTGTTCTTTTGCTTCTCTGATTTTTTGTTCAAAGAATTGTTTTAACCGGCTCGTAATGCTGTTTTTATGAAAATCGTTGTTTGCATATACAAACCGTTCAGTTCCGTTATCGTCAGCATCGAAACAACCCCACACATCTTCCGTTATAAAATCAACGCCATCACGCATTAAAGTATCGTTCTTAACGTGTTTTTTGTTATCAATGTCATCAACTGCAATATAATCAGGTCTGTCTGCACCCTGTCTTGCACCGCGTGGACTTTGACCAAATCCGATTGCCATAAACCGCACACCGTCGGTTGTCATAAAATTTCCGTCTGCCCAATCGCCGTGCTGAAACTTTTTGCCATAATCGTTTATGATACGATTATTATGCTGTAATTCTGCTTGTATTCCTGCAAGCAACGCCTTTGCTTTCGGTTCGGTTTCGCCAATCAAAAGCATAAAAAATAAGTCTCTTTTTACCAAATAGAGATATAAAGGTATGCCGATTGTAACGTGTACCGATTTTGCAGACGAACGATACGCACGAAGCAATGCCTTTATTTTCTTTTTGCTGATTATGGCATTTGCAATTTGTTTGTGGAATTTCGCACACGGTTTTTTCGCATAACCAACCAAATAATATTCAAACCAAGCAATGTACTCTTTTTCTTTTTCGGCAATACGGCGCAATTTATCAGCGTGTTTCTCGCTAATATCTATCGAAGTTGCCTGTGCTATTCGCAAACAGTGCTTATCGTAATCGCTTAATATTTTCGCCAAATTTGCCATTCTATTGCTCCTCGCTGATTATTTCCTGCAAAAACATTTTGTTTATTTTGGTATCTTCAATTGCGCGTTTTGGGTCGATTGTTGCAACGAACACATCGCGTTTCATAAGCACATCGCGCACAACTTCGGGCGATAATTTGCTTTTCATATAGTCGTATGCTTTCATTACTTTGCTTAGGCTATCGGCATCAATCGGCTTTATTTCGTTTCCTTGTTCGTCTGTGCGTTTTTCGCCTTTGGCAATGCGCATAGCCTCGTTAAGCAAAATCTTTTTCAGCACATTTGGCGAAGTATGAAATAATTCTTTTGTGATGTCCCATTTGTACTTATCTCGCCACGCATAAATCGTTTTTATATCGCGCCCCAGCTCCTCTCTAATTGCTTGCGGCGATATGCCTTTTTCGCAATACAACATTTCGGCATAGTTAATTTCACTTTCTGTTGCCGGTTCCTTTTTTGGCTTGCGCGTTTTTTCGGTAGTCGTTTTTTTTGCCATAAAAAAAATGTTTTTATGTACAAAGGTAGTTTCGCAACAACGATTTTGAAAATAATTAATAAAGCTACTTTATGATTTAATAAAGTGGCTTTATGATTTCATAAAGTAGCTTTATAACTCATTTGCATTTGTGGTTTTGCTCATTGTAATTTTGTAGCACGAAAAATGGTATATGCCTATCATTTTAAAAAGCAAAAAAATGTAATGAGTAAACTGTTAGTAAATATTACTTCCGAAGGTACCACAGGTAGAGTTGAGATTATCGGCTCAATTTCTGAATGGGGACGAAATAATGCAATTGATTTTCGTGAAAAATGTGTTGGTTTAAAAACGTCGGGCGTTACCGATGTTACCGTATATTTAATGACCGGAGGCGGCGAATGTATGCAAGCGAGCGAAATTGTTAATATTCTCAACGAAAGTTTTGGGAAATACAAAGCCGAAGGCGGCGCATTGGTTGCAAGTGCCGGTACATATATTGCAGTTTGCGCCGAAAAATTCATAATTGCCAAAAACGGACAAATTATGATACACAAACCGTCGGCGTGGATTGACGGTAACGAAACCGAAGTCGAAAATCAATTGAGTTTGCTCAAAAATATTACTGCCGATTATTTGGCAAAATATGAAGCAAAACTAAAAAAATCAAAAGAGGACTTTTTAGCCAAATGGAACGCAGGCGATTTTTGGTTATCGGCAACCGAAGCGGTTGAATGGGGATTTGCCGACGAAATAAAGGAACCCCAAAAGTTAGATGCAAAAACTGAAAAATTTGTCAGCGCATTTGTCGCCGGCGCATTAAATAATCAAAATAATCAAACAATGACAAAATTAACAACACTACTCGTTGCTGCACTCGCACTCGAAGGCATTAACGAACAAAGCACGGACGAACAAATTGTAGCAGCCGTGCAATCGAAATTCAACACTGTGAAAGCACAATCGCAAGCACAAACCGACAATGCCATTAAAGCAATGCTCGACAAAGCGCAGGCAGAAGGCAAAATCTTTGCTTCCAACGGCAAAAAAGTAGAGGACATTCGTGCCACCTACGAAAATGTAGGAAAAACCGCAGGTATTGAAGCATTGACTACAATTCTTGGCGGTTTGCAATCGCCACAGCCTATTACTTCGCAACTGAACGGCGAAGGTAAAGGAGCAGCAACAGGCGAATTTAAAACTTTTGCCGACCTACAAGCAAAAGGCGAAACGTTTATGTTGGCGTTCAAAGCAGAAAATAAAGATGCGTATAACGCTCTATACAAAGCGGAGTTCGGACACGAACCACGCATTTAAACCAAATTTAAAAACAATTTAAAACTTTAAAGATATGGCAAAGAATTTCCCCGATGTGTGGATTGGTAGAGTTGAGAAACAACTTACAAACAAAGATGTTGCTCCTTGGTTAGACGGCATTGCCGAACTTTCCGTTGAGCCGGTAATGATTGGCGAAGGCACAGATGCCGAAAAATCGCTGATTTATATTCCTACAACCGACTTTGAGCCGGGCGTGTTGATTAATAACAGTACGTACCCGATTGCATTGCAAGAATATGATGACGATACGGCTACGATTGCGCTCGACAAATTTCAAACGAAAGTTACAACACTTTCTGATGACCAAGTGCTTGGCGCAGTGTACGATAAAATTGATGCCGCAACAAAAACACATGTTGTTGCTATCAATACCAATAAATACGGTAAAGCAATTCATGCGCTTGCGCCAAATAAAAATACAGATTTAACACCGCTTGTGCGCACTACCGGATTAAATGATGGCGCAGGTCGAAAAAAATTAACCAAAAACGATTTGGTTGCGTTGAAAAAGAAATTTGACCTTATGATGGTTCCTATGCAAGGTCGCCGTTTGGTACTTTGCCCCGACCACATTGCCGACTTGCTTGAATTAGACCAAGTATTCGCAAACCAATATTACAACTATTCCGAAGGTAGAATTGCAAAGGCGTTTGGTTTTGAAATTTACGAATATGTTGCAAATCCGATTTATACCGCTTCAACCGGCGTGAAAAAATCTTTTGGCGCAGTAGTTTTAGAAGGCGATTATATGGCATCGGTTGCATTCTACGACCAAAACGTTGCGAAAAAAACAGGACTTACAAAACAGTATTTCCAAGACAGCCAAACCGACCCGCAATATCAAACAAACCGTTTGAACTATCGCCACTACTTTATTACAATTCCAAAAACAATGCGCTACATAGGTGCAATTATCAGCGATGTTGTAGTGGTAGAAGTCCCATAAGAAATAAAACCAAGCGAGAGTGTAGCAGACGTAGCGTGCTACGTCTGCGTCTCTACCAATTTATTAAACAATTAAATTTTACAAAAATGACAGTAACAAAAGAACAAAAAGAAAAAGCGCAAGCGATTTTAGGAAAATCGAAAGGCGTAATCTATGTGAACAACAAAGGCGAGTTTTTTACAACAGAAAACTTGGCAGCTGTGTCGGTAGGCAATAAAAAAGACAATTACGCTTTGGCGTTTGAAAACAAATAAAACCTTCGTGCTATGAGTTTAAGAGGAGTTCAAATAAACGAAGGTGCAATCGGCGCAAACGTTGCGGGCGATAACCGTGAATTTGGTTTGGTCTGCAACGGCGTTGCCGTTGTTGATAAGGCGCAGCTAAATACGTCTATCAAACTACGCCGTCCTTCCGATGCAGAGGCTTTGGGAATAACTCCCCAATACGATGCAGCGAACAATGTGCGAGTGCATCGCCACATTGCGGAGTTTTATCGCAGAGCCGGCGAAGGTCGTGTGCTGCATGTTATGCTTGTTGGACAATCGGTATTGCCGGTTGCTATGGTAGAATATGCAAAACAATTGACAGTTGCTTCGGGAGGTACTATTTCCGATATGGCTTTTGCGTTCAATCCTTATGCAGGATATGCCGAAACTATTGTTGATGGACTGAATGCCGACATAAACGCAACCATACCGGCACTACAAACATTTGCCGAATGGTCTGATGCGAACGATATGCCGTTGCATACCATTTTGGAAGGTCGCGGCATAACCGATACTGTTTTGTCATTGGCTGATTTGCGCGATTTCAAAATTGAAGGCAATGTACTGCAAGCGCAAAAAGTTACGTTGTGCATCGGTCAAGATTGGCGATATGCCGAAACGCAAGATGAAATCGGTAAAAAGTTTGCCGATGTTGGTACGCTATTAGGTGTTGTTGCCTCTCATGCGTGGAACCGCAATCCGGGCGAAGTTGCTACACAAAACCTTAGCGATGTGGCACGCGGAATTTGGCTTGTTGGCGGTTTGAGCAATCATAAAAAGTACGACGAAGTGTACGATGCGCTCGAAACTTTGAACGACAAAGGATATGTATTTCCTATTCGCTATCAAGGTACTGCCGGTTGGTATTGGAACGATGGTCATTGCTGCACACCTATTATTATTGATGCAGACGGAAACATCAACCAACACACAATCTACTACTCGCACACTATGGATATGAGTAAACGAATGTTGCGACAAGTGTATTTGCCCGAAGTGAAAAAACCGGTTGAATTGGAAGAAGGCATATTGCCTCAAGATATGGTAGATTACTACAATGCTTTGGGCGATAATGGTTTCGGTTTATTATCCGGTCGCGGTTTGATTTCGGGCGGTCGCACACAAATTGTGAATTTATCGGTTGAAGAAACGCAAGAAGCAAAAGCGAACAATCGCCCATACACCGAACTGTTGATTGACAAAATTTTGGGTGTGCAGTTTGCCGTAACGCCAACCGGTATGATTAACGAAATTATTGGAGTTATTAATTTAAGACGAAATTAAGATGGCAAGAATAAAAAGAATGGGCGAAGCATATTCGGCAGGCGATGTTATAGTAACCGTTGCCGGTATGCGCGATGTTAATCCCGATGCTATAAGTTATAATTACAAATTTGCACACGCCACACAACAGGGTATTCGACGAAGTCCTCGTGCGTGGCGCATGGGACCTAAAACTATGGAAGCTAATATTACGCTTCCTATTGATGTGATTGCCGAATTTGAGAAAATTGCGCCACTGGGCGATATTGCACGTATTCGACCTTTCCCAATCAACGTAGTATTTTTCAACCCTGAGAACGAAATGATACGGGACTTGATTATTGCAAAATTCACAGGCAATAGCCGTAGCGTAAGTGCCGACGAGGATATTTCGGCAGAGTATGAATTATTTGTGCTTGATATTCAATTAAATATACGTTAAACTTTAAAAAATCTTTAAAAATGGAAAAAGAAAAAGACGAAAAACTACCGGTAGGCATTACCAAAGAAATGGTTGCCGACGCAAAAGTAAAATACGGTGCGGACAAAGTAAAATATGTTGAAATTCTAAAAGAAAATTCCGACGATGTTGATATTGTGGTGCTCGCTTGCGTTCCAAGCCGTCATATTACAGGTCAGTGGCGCAGATATTGCGAGTCAGACCCCAAAAAAGCAGACGATATTCTTGTAAAAAATTGTTTGCTTTCTCATAAAGAAGAGGTTTTGGCAAATGATTATCTATTCAGTGGTGCTTTGAATGGTATTGCTGAATTGATACCTATGCGCAAGGCTGTAGTAAAAAACTGCTAACGCACTCTAAGCAACTACCTAATTTAGGAAAAGGCGTAGAGTGCGATTTCGACGATTTGATTAAAATTTACAACGCAATGATACGGTTTTTCTTTAAAGAAAATCCCGAAACATTGGACGATGAAACATTTGCAAGCCGGGTAAAAGAACTGCGATTTTTGAGCGATAACGGATTTTTAAGAGGTATAACATTATGAGTTTACAATTCGATTTTACAAACAGACACATTGCTGCGTTCGGTTTTGCTGCCGGTGTTGGGTTAGCCCGCGCCGGTAACAAAATCGCTGAAATTATTCTGCAAGATAATAAACTTGGCGATAAAAACAAGGTGTATGTGTGGGACGATAAAACGAAATTCGACGAAGTAACATTGTATCGTTACGAAAAAAGCAACGAGGCATATACCGACGATAACGGCAATGTAGGTGTAATTGCACGAGGTGCTAAATATGAATACAACTTCGCTTTTGAAAGTATCAACGGCGATTACAGCGAAATATTTGCAACACCGCCAATGATTTCGCTCAAACGCTCGAAACAACTGACTATTACACCGGTAAACAATTCCGATATTGAAAATTCCGGTGTTGAAGTTGTGGAACGATACGCTACCGAACCATATTCGATTGAATGGCGCGGTCTGCTTATTGATATGGAAAATCATACGTTTCCGCTCGACAAAATGGAAACGCTCAACCGGATTTTTGAATTTAACGGAGTGTGGAATGTTACAAGCGAAATTTTGCGAGCCGTAGGCATAAACACCATTTTTATTCAAGATGTTACTTTCGACTTCGTAGAAGGTTACGAAGATACTATTTCTTACACTATGGCTTTGCGTCAAGCAAAACCGCTTGAATATCAATTATTAAACCCTTTATCAAACTAATTATTAACTAAAAAAACTAAAAAAAATGAAACGATTATTAATTTTAACATCAATTGCTATGTTAGCATTTTTGAACTTGAATGCCCGCGTAACGCTGGGCAATGTGCAACTCAACAGCGTATCGGAATTTTCGGTCAGCGATAGCGTAACCGAAGTTGGTACAACCGCAAGTATTACCATTCCGAAAAAATATGCTTTGCAGGAAGGTGTCGCAATTTTACAGCAGTTTAAAGTTGGCGACCGCGTAACTATCGAAGCCGGTTACAACGGCGAGTACAACCTGGAATTTTCGGGCTATATTTCCGAAATAGACAGCGATGTTCCGCTTACCATACAGTGCGAAGATATGTATTTTCTACGAAAAAATAATTTTATAAAATCGTACCCGGCTGGAACTAAACTGAAAACAGTGTTGGTAGATATTTTAGAAGGAACCGGAATAACGCCAATTTGCGATGATGTGCTTGTTGGTAAATACATTATAGACAATGCTTCTACATTTGAAGTACTGCAAGATTTAGCTTCTACATTAATGATGTATAGCACACTCAATCTTGAAAATAAAACGCTTCGTGTTGGTTTGGCATATACTTACACCGAAAAAACACAACGGCACACATACGTCATTGGCAGAAATGTAAAGCAAAATGATTTAAAATTCAAACGTAAAGAGGACGTTAGACTGCGTGTAGAAGTAGCATCGAAAAATAAGAACGGGAAAGTTACAACGGTTGCAGTTGGCGAAAAGGGAAGAAATGTTAATGTAATACAAATAAACTTAGGTACCGATTACCCTGAGGCTGAATTGCGCAAGATTGCCGAAAACCATCACAATGTGAGAGTTTTCGATGGTTATAAGGGAAGCATTACCGGATATGGTTTACCATTTACACGCGCCGGCGATGCGCTTACGGTAATTGACCGGAGCGAACCCGACAACGAATATAGGGAAGGAACGTATTTGATTGAGAGTACAACAATATCGTTTGGAAATGGCGGTTTTAGCCGTCAAAATAATTTATCGTATAAGATATAGTTTTCTGCGAGATAATGGCATAAATCAAAATTTAAAGCGGTTTTAAAGTAGGTATGGCAACGTTTGAGCAGGCTGTAATATTGGCAATTAATAAATCGGCTAAAAAAGTGCAGATTAGGCAAACGTTTGTAGGAGTTGCAACCAATGTGCGGGAAACGATTTGTAATGTGGAACGCGAAGATGCTCCTACACTGCTCGACTGCCGATTGAATGCCATTGACGACGATTTGCAAAGTTTTGTAACCATTTACCCGAAAGCCGGGAGCAATGTGATTGTTGGTGTTATCGAAAACTTAAAATCCGAATTTGTTGTACTTCGCTGTTCCGAAGTTGATAAAGTGAAATTGAAAATAGGGGAACAAACGCTTTTGATTAATAAAGACGGTTTTGTATTCAATAATGGAACGCTTGACGGTTTGGTAAAGCTGGGAGCTATTCTCGAAAAAATAAACCGGTTGGAGGACAAATTGAAAACACATCAGCACGCATACATACCATATCCCGAAGGTGTTGCCGCAACACCGGTTTCTACCACTCCGGCAACATCAGCAACACCGCCAAACAACACGCTTGTATTCACAAACACCTCAAAAGCAGAGCTTGAAAACACCAAAATAAAACAATGAGAGGCATATTGTTAGATAGAGTAACCGGCGATTTGCAAGTACAGGTAAAACGCGATGCGAACGGATTAATCACAAGCGGTTTGGTTATTGGAAATACCGACTATCAAAATATGAACTTAATTATTCAGGCGCAAAAAGGCGAATTTAAGGAATTTCCAACATTGGGGTTTGGTATAGATAATTATTTGAAAGCACCGGAAATGACAAAACAAATTTTTGAAAATGACCTTGAAATTGAATTGAAATCTGGCGGTTACTCAAATGCAAAAGTAACTGTTGGCGACACATTATTGCAATTTAGTATTGATTTAAAATAACTGTAAACAATGGAACTCTGGTTAGGAATATTAGGATTTGCATTAAATCCGATTACTGCGCTTGCATCGTGGATTGTTGGACGTAAAAAGTCGAACAACGATTTTTTGCACGATATGCAAAAGTCGATTGATATGCTTGTGAAAAAAAACAACGAGCAGCTTGCCGAACTCGTTGAATTGCGCAATACCAATGCCCGACTGCTCGACAATCAAGAAAAAATGCAAATAAAAATAGACAAACTAACTCATGAAAACGAGGGTTTCCGCAAAGAAATTGAGGAGTTGAACGAAAAACTTAAAAATGTAAAAACCATAACACGCACAAAATCATGAAAACAAAAATCGTACTAATAGCAGCTATTGCTTTGCTTTTTGCAAGTTGCAAAACCACAAAAATAGCAAGCACAACAAACCACGAACGCACCGAACGTTCTGCCGAAGTAAGCAAAATGATAGACAGTATTTTTGTGTATGTGCAAGACAGCACAATAATTCGCACCGTCGGCGATACTGTTTTTTGCGACCGTTGGAAAATTCGCTATCGTGATAGAATAAAAGTTGACACACTAATAAAAACCGACAGTTTGTATATCAACAAAGAAATAATCGTAGAGAAAGAAAAAACAGTTGAAAAGCAGCTATCAAAATTTCAGCAATTCCAAATAGATGCCTTTTGGTGGCTCGTAACGGCAATACTTTTATATATCATTTTTAGATTGCTTAAACGCAAATTAACTATGTGGATTAATGTGCCCTATAAATCAATATAATGCAAGTAACAGTACTCAACAGCCAAAGCATATTCGACATTGCCGTGCAACAGTGCGGCTCTGTCGAAGCTGCGTTTGCAATTGCGCAAATGAACGGTAAAAGCATAACCGACGAGTTGGCTGTTGGCGAAGTGTTGCGAGTTCCGGCGATTGTGAATAGAAATGTTGCGATGTACTATGTAAATGGAAATTTAAAACCCGCAACTGCACTGAGCAATAACGATATAATAGGAAGGGTTTTTGACAACACATTCTATATAATTTTTAACTAATATGGCACGAGAAATACAAGAAATAAAGCGAGAAATTACCGACGATTTCGTTACAAACGGCGATATTATTGATGCGTATGGTTTGGCTCCGGTTGAGGAAAATAAAACCTTTAACGACCAATTTTCACACGTGAGCGTTGAGAGTATATGGTTTTATTTGCACGCTGACAAAATTTGGTTGCTCGAAACACTTTTTGACCAATACAGGGAAGAGGTTAACGAAATTGTGCGAACACAACGCAATCACACCGTTGGTTGGTACAGGCAAACTGCGCTTAATTTTCAATTTGGACGCGAATTGCGCGAAGATATTGCCGAATACGATAATACCGGATTGTCGCCGGAAGATATTGCTGCCGAACGAATAATAACGAAAGCAGCCGTTGAAGTTATGGAATTTGCCGAAAAACCAACATTGCAGATAAAAGTTGCAAAATCCGATACATGGCTTAATTCCGACGAATTGGCGGCATTTACGGCATATATGAACGAAAAAGCCGATGCCGGTGTGCGTACAAGCATTATAACCGGCGAGCCTGATAGATTGTGGTTGTCTATAATTATTCGCCACGATGGGCTTGTTTTTAACAACAACGGAGAGCGATTGTTTGGTGCGGGCGTTACCGTTCCCGATGCGATTGTGGCGCATTTAAACAATCTTGTGTTTAACGGCTCGTTTTTCCCTTCGCTTTTGGAACAGGAACTTATGCGATTGCCGGGCGTGAAAGTTGCAACCGTGCAAGTGGCGCAGGCAGCACCGGCAGGCGGCACGCTTACGCAATTTATCGACAAATACAAACCGTTTACCGGTGCTTTAAAAATAGACATTGATAACGATTTATTGGTAGAATATGAAATCATTTGAGGTTAATTGGGACAAATTTAATGCGCAGCTTTCGCCGATTTTATTGCGAAAGAAATTGCTTTTTGCTTTTTTGAAAGCAACCACTGCGCCTTTATGGACTATTTACCGATACTTTATTGCCAACAGGACTGAAACGATTTTTATTTTACGATACGATACAAGCAAAGGAAATTTAGAACGCGCGCTTAATATTCGTTTTGAAACAGGAACCGCAATTTACGTTGTAAATTCTGATGTGTATATTGACGAAACGGTGTATTTATCGGAAACAGAAATTGTGCATATACCGTTTTATTTGGGCGCAATTACCGATTTAACAAGCATTAAACGGCAATATATTGACGATACGCTTTATCTTGACTTTTACATTGATGCAAAAACAGTGATTGACGATTTTATCATAATGGTTCCGCTTGCGGTCGATGCCGTTTTTCACGACGAAATAGTGCGTTTTGCGCAACTGTTTACTTTGCCCGGTTTCAGATTTAGAATACAAACTTATTAAAATTTACAGATATGAATAGAATTGATTTAGAGGACAACGGTTTTCCGGTAACAGCAAAAACGCTCAGATTTTTGCAAGAAACAAATAAAATTGCGTTCGAGGCATTGGCGCGTTCGTATGGCAACTGCATATTGCACGGTGTGGTTCAGCAACTGCCAAGCGGCATATACACCGATGGGGCAATAATCTACAACGGCGAAGTTTTACCGTTTGCAAGCGGCGGCGTTTCCGGCGGGTATTTTAGAATAGTTGAAACTTCGGAAAATGCTATTTATAAAAACGGATTGGCAATTCCGGCGTATTTTACACGTGTTGCTGTTGCGCAGGCTACAAGTGCAAATGGTGGGGTGCTTATTTCGAGTTTGGAGCGAGTTAATCCTATTATACCGGCAGATACATCGTGGCAAAATGTCGTAATGGGCAGCAATTATCAGGAACTAACAAATTTGACCGACCAAGTTCCTCAAGCAAGAATTCAAAACGGAAAAATAGAGGTATGGGGGGTGTATATGAGAAAACTAAGCGTGGGGTATCCTTTAGCTGGCACTACTTACACAATATTCACATTGCCCGCAGGAATTAGACCTGTAAAAGCACAAAAATTAAAGGTGTATGGTCTTGATTATGGGGGAGTTAATACAAGTAGAATCCAGATGCCAATATTTGCAACGGTATCAACGTCCGGCGTTGTTACTATATCTACAAATCAAGAGATACATGGTATATCAAATGTGTTAAGTTACGGTTGTATTAACGACATCATAGACATATTTTAAAAATGGCAACATCGCAAGACCTAATCACACGAGCGCAAGGCGTTCGCGACGAAACGCAAACAGGTAAGAACACAGCACAGCGCGTGGGTTCGTTGTTCAATGATATTATTTTGTTTTTTGTTGGCGCGGTTGCCGGAAAACAGGATAAACAGGACAACGCGCTCAAAACCGCAAGCAAAGAAGTTGTTCCGGCAATTAACGAAGTGCATGGCAATATTTCTATATTGTGGGGCAATGTGAACGATGCGCTTGGGGAGTTGGAAAAAGATTTGACGAATGATATAAATGCGGTAAAATCGAAATTCCCCGAAGGTAGCGGACATGTTATTGCTAAGTACGGCACTTTGGAACTCGAAAATCCTGAAAGTTTCACAAAATGGTTCGACGGTTATTGGGGAGCGTCATATAGAAAATGGTTTGATGCAACGCCGGGAAACTTCACTTTAAGTCGAAAAGATAGTTATGGTAGTGCCGTGCCTATTTTTAACGTTCAAAATGCCGGAATGTCTCTGAATTATACCATGAATAATGGTAATATTTGGGATATTTTTAGAGTTCAAAACGGCTCAACTGAATTTAGAAATGTGTATGAATATGGCGGCGGTTCTGGACGCACAACGTCATATTTTAAAGCAAGTAAAGACGGTAATCTTTCGTTGCGAAAGGAAATTCCTTACACGTATGGTGGTTATCAATATGCTGACGACTATAGTATATTTAATGTTGAAGACGGTTATTTACGCGCTTCTAAAACATATAAAAATTCATACGGTCAAACGAGTTTCGATTATTTCTATGCCGAAGACGGAAATCTTGATGTGAGAAAAATGTACCCGAATGGAAATCAATACAGTATTTTAAGTGTTGATGGAGGATATATTTCTGCAACTACTGCCGTAAAAAACACGCATTGGGGATATGAAGATTATTGGGCATTTAATATGTTAGAAGTCGCTAATGGAAGATTTACTATTGCCTCTACGTACCAGCAAAATTACGATGTTTCACAACCATTGTGTTTTAAACCTTTGGAAGTGCAACAAAATTATTTGGTTGCGCAAGGTCTTGATGGCAACACCGGCAATACTTTCAATATGATGGAAGTGTATAATGGTCGTGCTGCTTTTGGTTATTGCGACAGCTCAACCGGAAATTACTATTATACGGCTGAATTTCACAACGGTAATCACAGAGCAAAAGGTACAAATAATTACGAATATTGGAGTGTTTCGGAGTATGACGGAATATATTATGATTATATAACTCCGTCAGGCAATCCTTACAGTGTATTAGATGTTGTAGCATCACCGCAATATAATTGGCAAGGTTTTGAATACCAACAAGTAAAAGATATGGGCGGCTGGCATTGGCAAGGAACTGTTTTTAAAGCTACCGAAGAGGAATTTTACTTTCAGATGCTTCAAAAATTAAATTATGATAACAACTGTTATACAATAACAGGTTTTAGAACAAACAAAAATGAAACGTCATTTAGTGGTTATATTTACGAAACGGGAATGTACTATCCGTATACATACGACAGACTTTCGATAGATAAATACAGTATGCGTTTTGACAGTTACGTGTATAATTCAGGTATGAGTTATCCAAATACATTCTCACGGTTTTTCGCAAGCGATAACCATATAAGTGCGACAGGCTTTGACAATAACTACAGTAATTTCTACAATCCATATTTTTACACATTATTTAGCGTAAATAATGGTTATTTTCAATTTGGACATTTGCCATACGGAAGTAATAACTCAGGCGCAATTTTTAAAGGCGACAACAACGGCATAACAGTAAGTGCAACGCAGAATGACAATTGGCAAACATATTTTAAAGTAACTACCGATGGCGGAATACAATACTCTCACTTTGAAAATGGTAGTACGTGGGAAATCTTAGACTTTAATAAAGATAGATTTGAAGTGCGAGGTTGGAAAGATAATTACGGTTCAAGTACTCGCATGGCAGTTAATGATTACGCATTTTATGCGACAGGATATGCGCAAGGTTATGGCTTTTATAATCGCTTTTATTTTTGTGATGATTATGCATATTTTTCTGGATATGATAACGAAAATAACCAAAGTGTGCAATACAACTATTTTTCAAAAGATTATTCTTATTTCAGCGCGTATGACAGCAATTATGGATATATGCGGCAGCTTCTTACAATTTTCGGAACGGGTTACAATAATGCCGAGAGTGCCGTAAGAAGTGAAGCACCATTTATTGCTGAAATGTCGGAAACACCCGACAATAATTTTAACAACAATCAAGGTTCATTATACGTAGAAGCCGGTAAACTTAAATTTAAAATGAGAGATGCCAACGGCGATTTTTACGGTATTGAATTAGGAACGTTACAACCTTTATAACAACAAAAACGTAATTATTAATCTTTAAATATTTTCAAAATGAAAAAACAAGTAATTAAAATCAACAAAAAAGTGTTCGACAACAGAGGTAATGAATTTCCAAGTTGTATTATTCCATTGGAATACAGAATAGTTCAAAACCAAGAAGTAAACCACGAATTGCAACGAAAAATGCAACAAGGCGTTAGCTTTGAGGATTTAAAAGAAGTGATGAACATTCGTATGTTCAAATTAACCGTTGTAGTGCGCGCTTTTGCCAACGAAAAAGAATTGGCAACTCCGGACATGGCATTTGTTCCATACAAAGCATGGAGAAATCCACAATCAGCCGTTAAAATCGTTCATGTTGAAATTCCCGATGCGGAATTTACGGAAGCAACATTGGCAGAGGCTACGGAAAAAGCATTTGCAACATATTTTGTGAGTGCTGACGAAAATGGCGTTGAAACATTTAACGGAGTGGAGTTGGTGGAGTTGTAAAAAAGCCTCCGACTTCACTATTCGGTTAGTTATCAGGCATACCGAAAAACGATTAAGGTGCGAACACACCAAGCCGAAGGCTATGAGCCTTTGGGCGGTGTGTTCGCACCTTATTTTATATAATATGCCTGATAAGCGATACAAAAGTACAAATAATTTAAAACAAAATAAAATGACAGGAAAATTTAATCTAAAAACACCAATAACCTATTACGGCGGTAAGCAAACAATGTTGAAACACATTTTGCCGCTTATTCCCGAACATATTGTGTACACCGAAGCGTTTGCCGGTGGCGCAGCCGTGTTGTTCGCAAAGCAGCCGTCGAAAGTTGAAGTAATCAATGACTTAAACGGCGAGTTAATCAATTTCTATCGGGTGTGTAAACTCAATTTTGAGGCTTTAAAAATCGAAATTGACATGTCAATTCATGCTCGTGCCATGCACGAGCATTCCAACTATGTGTACAAACACCCTGTTTTCTTTAATCCGGTGCAACGAGCGTGGGCGGTGTGGTATAGTGCAAAAACATCGTTTGCCTCAATGCTTGGCGAAAGTTTCGGATACGACCGCAAGAAGGGACAAAAAGCGATACAAATGCGCAATGCCAAAGACAACTTTGCCGAATGGCTGCGCGACCGTCTCGAACACATTACAATAGAGTGCGATGATGCACTAAAAGTGATTAAACGTTTTGACTGTGAACACGCCTTTCACTTCATAGACCCGCCGTATATTTATTCTGATATGGGGCATTACGGCGGTATGTTCAATGAGCAAAATATGGTTGAGTTGCTGGAACTGTGCGCTACTTTGAAAGGTAAATTTATGCTTACGATGTATCCATGCGATTTAATTCAAAAGTATGTTGATGCGCACGGTTGGAAAATTCATGCTGTGGAACGGACTATTACTGCAAGCAAAGTGATTGATAAGCGGCGTAGGCAGGTGGAGTGGATGGTTTGTAATTATTGATGTTTAAATGGGATTTAAAGAGAATTTAAAAACAAAAACGCCCGAAACACAAAATTTCGGGCGTTATTTTTAAATATTTCCTTTTTCGATTATATCGCCAAGATAAATTTCAATATCGCCATATTCGGCAGTTATATTCAAACCGTTTGAATATTCAATGGTTTTAGTGCGTATATTGATTATAAAACTATTGTATTCCGCAACAAAATATGGTTTGTCATTTCCGTAGCCGTTTGTGAATTTTATTACATCGTATGCTTTTTGATTACCGTTTTTATCGAGCAGTCTATTTTTAATCCATTCGCTTGTTTTGCGAAATTCAACCTTTTTTTCGCCGGTAATCATTACTTCAAACGGCTTTTTGCTAAGTGTTAGGTGTAGTGTTTTCATAAATCTTCGATTTTATGTTGTTCAGAATCGTACGCTATTTCATTGTACAATCTCATATTAAAATTTTCAAAATTTGTCCATTCACTATCACGGTATTTTCCTGCACATTTTATTCTCTGCTTTTCGCAAATTTTATCAGTGAAGTTTTTAATCGCAAATTCAAAGAAATAATACAAACTTAAATTTCTTCTTTTAGCTTCTTTTTTTGTCTCATCGTTCAAAAACTTTTCTAAAAATTCTTGTAATTCCATACTATTAATTATTAAATTGTTGTAAATCAGTTAAAATACATCTAAAAAGATACTCAACTATAACAGGCATAACTGCGTTTCCAAATGCGTGTATTTCGCGTCCGAAGTTGTGAACGAAAGCACTTCTTGGTATAGTTGTAATATCTCGGTACGAGTTAGCCCGGCTGCTTGACACACGTAAATAAGCCTCTGTTGGTGTCCACTTGCGAGATAACTCAAAAGTTTCGAGTGGTTGGAATACGCTACATCGCAATCGGTTGCCACAGGGGTAGGCAATAATAAAGATGCGTTCACGCCTTTGCGGGAAACCAAAGTCGATACCTTGTAAACAGTGCCATTCCGCATCATACCCGATTTCGGATAAGTCAAAAAGCACTTTTTCGAGTCCTTTTCTTGTGAGCGCGGCACTATTCTCAATAAGCACGTAATTGGGCTGTGTAATAGTAATAATTCGTGGCGCTTCTCGCCAAAGACTGCTTTGAGTTCCGTAAATTCCGTCTGTGCACGTACAGTTGCTGTCGCTAATGTTTTGGCACGGGAATGATGCGCTAAGAACATTAACTGTGTGCGTCGGTACACAAGTGGTAACATCTGACCATTGCTGAGCGTTTGGCGAAATTCGTCTAAGTTTGTTAAGTCGTAACCATTCATCTTTTTCACAGTTAAATTTGTTTTCAAATCCCAGCTCTTGTGCAATTAAGTCCCAAGTGCCGCGACCGGAGAATAATGAGCCGTGTGTATATTTTTGAGTATTTGTAATATTCATTTTTTTGCTTTTGAATGTTTATTATCTTCAAAAACATATTTCTGTTCACACCCCATATCTTCCATTTGTTTGACTATTCGTTTTAATTCTGACAGCAAAAGTGTATTCTTGCCTATCGTAGTAAAAACTTCCCAATCGTCCAAAAGAGCATATCGTTTGTGTATAAATAAGGCAAGGCAATCATTTCTTACAATCCATTGTTCCATTGACTTAATAGACTTAAATTCTTTGCTTTTTATGGTTATTTCTTCGCCATTTAAGTCGGAATAGGTAACTTTAAACTTTGTGGCGTTTTTTATTGATTTTTTCATAGTCTATCAAAATAAAGTTGGATATTTACTTTCACGCTTAGGAACAAACAGCGTTTTATTAGCCGGTTCCGGCAGATAGCGACTGATTGAATTTACCGCGCCGTTTTTGAAAAACATCTTTACATCGCTTGCATGGAGCAAATCAACGCCACTTTGCGGACTGCCTTTTTGTTTACCGAAATCTACAATAATAATTACAATTTGTCGTTTGGCAAAGCGCGTTCGCAGCTCTTTGAGTTGTGCGAATGTGAAATTCATATACTTTGTACTGTCGATAATTACAAGGCGATAATAGTTTTTTTCGATTTTGTTGCACATTTCGTCGAAATTCAGCGCGTTGGCAATAAAGAGTTTTGGCGCGCCAATATCAAAATTGTTTATTCTATCAACAACGGTTTGATTAACGCCCTCTTCGTGCGAATTGTAGAGTACTTTGCCAAAATTTCGGGCAAAATAATCGGCAAATTTCAGTAGAAAAACCGATTTGCCACTTCCGCTTTCGCCGTAGCACATTGCCACGAAATTACGCTGCGGATTGCCAAACAAAGCTGCGTATTGTTCGCTGAACGAAAGTGTGTGAAACTTCTTTTCTTTCAGCGTTTTAATGTTATATATTTGTCGTTTCATTGTCTAATTTTTTATTGATTTCTTCAAGTTGCCGTTCGGGATTTTTCTCGTTAAGCATATTATTAAATTGAGTGTAACTAACTCGCACAACGGGAGCAATGTGCCTATTGAACACGCGGTAACGCACGGTTTCGTCCGTTTCGTGTTGTTCAAGAAGCGTATTCGCCGTAATACATTTTTGCAAATATGCCCGGCGGCGACCAAGTGCCATTCGTTGTGCTTTGTTCATTAGTTGAATAATGTTAGTTGTTTCATTTTCTCTTGTTGTTCTTTGTCTTTTTTTAAAATGCTTTCCATTTTTCGTATAAATGCTTGCATTTCTTCAATCGACATTTCGTAGAGGCGTTTGCCTGCAATTCGTGGTTGCTCTAAAAAAGCGTTTACTTTTCGCCAATCGGTTGTGTCAACGCCGTGTTGTTGCAGTCTTTTCAGTATTGCCGAACGTTTTGCTTTAATTGCTTTTTCGGTCAAATAACTGTTTTGTTGCGACAGTGTTTCCAAATTAGAAACCATTAACCAATAGTTTGTTGGATTTTTCTCTAAAAATTCCGATAGCGATTTTGTGGTGTAATTACTACATTTCAGAACAATATCGTCCTTTTTTATACCGTGTAATCTGTTAATTGCATAGAAAAAACGGCTGTGTGCGCTTGGTGTTTTAGTTGCTGTATCCATACTTTTTAACTTTTAATCTTTCGGCTTTAACAAGGCGTTTGATACGGCGAAAATCGGCAACTACGGTAATTGTTTTTTCGCTATCTTCGAGTGTTATACGAGTAGGATTGCAATCGGCAAAAATGCGTTTTTGCGTGTCTGCATCGGTAATTCCGTTTACTTCGCATATTTTTATAGTGTCGCCCAAAGTTGCTCCAATCAAATGAATGTATTTGCGCCCGAAACGGCTGTCGAACTCGTCGTAACCGGTGCGATTGAGGCGCACACCTCGTTTGATTTCATATTCAAGGTTTTCTGTACCTAAAATCACAACGCCCAAAATGTCCTCACATTCATTGAAAATGTGAATAAATGTGCGCAATGCCGACGGTTTTAAAGAGTTTGCTTGGTCAATGATTAAAAGCGGTTTTTGTGCCGAAATACGTTTAAAAGTTTCGGAAATGCAGGCAATCATTACATTGATGTTGTTGTACCCTTTGGGCATTTCCGCGCCAATTTCTTTTGCCACTTCGCACAGGAACTGCCGACCGCCCCATTCTTTACAATTTACTTTAAAACACGCATTTCGGCGGTTTCGGTTAAGAAAGGCATCGGAAGTTGCTGTTTTTCCGCTCCCGGCAGGGTGTGCAATTCCCATAAACATACTTTCGCTTTTGGCATCGTGCAATACTTCGGTAATGATGCGAAAGTTGGTAATATCGGCAATTTTCCAACTGTTACAGTCAAAATCATAGCCAAGCGCAACGCCGATTTTTGTCATAACTTCGTCGGTGTCGGCTCCGTAGGTTCCTTTGCGCAAAAGCGATATTGCTGTTTCGCTAATTCCGCACTTTTTGGCAACGGCTCTGTACGAACCGATGCGCTCTTTTTCCTCGTCAATCAATTCGAGGATTGCGTTTTTTTGTTCTTGTGATAGCATATTATTTAGTTTAAGAGGTTACTTTTTTTGTCTGAACTGTGATTTATATGATTTTTATGATTGTTTTGAAAGTTCTTCTAAAAGAGCATCTGCATATCCAACGGCATCTTTTGCTGCTATGTCATAGCAAACTTCGCCATCGCTTAAACTCTGCATTGCCAATCCTGCGAAGTATTCTCGCTTATTTAGTCCGAAACTTCCGTACAAAAATTGTTCATTATGTGCCATAACACCTTCTGTTGCAAATGCTGCTTCACTTCCTAATTGTTTTGCTTTTTCTGTCATATTATTTTATTTTTAGGTATCTGATTTCTGCTTTCAATTCTTTTATCTTATTTTTAACATTTAACAGATATGGGTGATTGTCGTTCATTCTGTTTTTCAATCTGTTGTATTCAGAATTATAATAGTCAAGGTTTTTTAATATTGCCTCATCGTATTCTCTTACTTTTTCGTCAATAGTTTTCATTTTAGTATCTATTTTGCACTGTTATTAATTCCAAATCTTCGCTTTCGCAATCCTCAAATTGCTGTATTAAATATGCCGTTTCGTTAGTTTCGTATGCTTGTTTTGATAGTTTGTGTCCGAGTAACATATCAACTTCCGAAAAGTCCTCTTTTGTCATTAAGCGTTCTTCCATTTCTGCAATAGCAGTAAGTCGTTTTATGCGATGTCCTACGATTGATTTTTCTATTTTTTTCATTTTGCCAACGGCTCGCATATCTTTTGCCGGTCCGTATTGTTGGGCAGGTTCTATGCGTGAGAAACTGCCTACGAGTTTATTGCCGTCAAAGAGGTACACCATATCTAAATCGTCGTAATCAAAGCACGTGGTTAGTTTTACACCGGTGTATTTTTCTATTACTTCGCAATCGTCTATGCCGTAGTAGTATGTGGCATTTTCGATTTGCGTTTTTACCATATAATTTGCCGGTGCAATCTCTTTTTTCAAGCCGAAAAGGAAACAAAAATCCGATTTGTCAATGCGTGTAACGTTTGGTTTGGAACATTCGGCGTGAAGTTCGGCAGGCGATTTCTCAATTTGCTTGTATTTCGTGCTCCACGCAGAATATTTGGCATTACTGTAATTTTCAATAATGCGGTCGGTTTCGTTGCACGCTGCGTCGAAATTGAAATTGTTTTTTAATGCCCATTGGTGCATTCGTTGCACGTATTCTTTGCTGCGGTGTGCGTGTGGTCGTGTTGATTTCACGCCCTCGCCGTAATACAATTGGCTTTCTGCCATAAAAACGCTTTGCAATGTGCCAAACCAACGCTCGGTGCGCGCTTTGCCTTCGGCTTTCGATGTTTGCGACATTACCACTCCGCGACGGCGCAATTCCGTTTCAATTGATTGCCATTTTTCGGTATTATGACCGGGAAAGCGGTCGTAACGGATTTCATACGGCAAATACATTGAATTGCGCACCGCCATTGCAAGCGCATTTTCTACGGCAATTTCGCTTTCTTCGTGGCAATATTCCCACCCGATGGGTAAACCGCTCATAACATCGCGCACAACCACAGTGTACAGGAACTTGCGAACTTTCACACGGTTTCCGTTTTTGTCGAGAACAACAGCCTCGTGGTCGGTAATATTCACGCGAGTACCGTCAATGTCCCAACAATCACCCGCGTAAAGTGCCGATTGTGTTGGTGTGTACGCACGGTATTTGTGGTTAAAACGGCTGTTTTTTCCGTATTTTAAGTGAATGATATTTTGCGTTTCGGGTTTTGCTAAAAACGATGTTACCCACCGTTCGCTTGGCGAAGTAATGCCGTTCTGTGCGCACAAATTGCGTATTTTACGGTAAATAAACGCATAGGAGTAATTGCGTTCGCTTGCGCCCAAATCTAACAGCCATGTGAGTAAAAAGTTGTCGTTTTCGGGTTTTAAAATTGCCCTGTTTTGATTGCCTTTGTTTTTTGCCTTTACAATTTCGGTTTGTGGTGTCCCATTTGCGTAACTTTCGATTTTATCGCGCAAATTGCGCCACGATGTTGGCAAATATTTAAGGTTTTGCAAATGAATTTCGTGCGCCAAATCTTTAAAAAACGTTGATTTCCGGTAAGAAATATTGCGAGACGAAATATAACGAGCCGCCTCGCTTATAATTGCCATTGCCACAGCCTCGCCTTCTGACATAGACTTTAAAAATGCTTTAAAACTGTAAAGTCGTGCGGTTTCTATGATTTTGTAAATGTAATTATGTGTTTCAACGGCTTTTTCGTTCAGCGTTTCAAAATCTTCGAGTTTCGCAGCGGTTGAGCGTGGCAGCGAATTGTACGAGAAATAACACATATTATTGATTATTTCGCTTTTCCACGAATTGGTAGTTGATTTACCGGAACGTGATTTTGCTACTCGCACATATTCGGGACTTACACCGTGTCCCGACAAGTATTCCTGCGTTATATAAATATTGTTATCTACTCGAATGATTTGCATATTTTTAGGTTTTTGCTCTTTTTTGAGCGTTGCAGGCAGCAAGGGAAACGAACCATTGCTTGTTCCAAACTGCCTATTTTAGTGATTGTTTGTACTCGGTTTCTTGTTTTTGCACGTATGTAGCAATTTTGTCCCATGTAGGTAAACCGCCAACTTGTTTATCGTCGATGTACAAGTGTGCGTACACTTTGCGTGAATTGTTGCCATACATTACTACTTGTGTCGGTTCGTGGTCGTTTACCCTGTCGAACGGTATTTTGTGGTCAAGCAACCAATTAATCATATCGGTTTGTTTGTTTCCTTCGCGACACGTCCAAATGATTAGGTAATGACCTGCTGTGTGCAGTTCCTGCATTACTTGTATCGCGTATGGTTGAGGATTGCCTATGTTTGGAAATTTTCCGGTGTGCAAAGTGCCGTCGAAATCTATTGCTATAATCATGGTAATTAGTTGTTAGTGATTAGTTTGTAGTACACATTTTTTTCGTCGTGTCGTTCGTCGTGAAAGCATTTTGCTAAACATGGAATCATATTTTTGAATGCGCAATCGTAAAATTTGCATACATCGCCGTCGGTTTCCTGTTCCCATTTTTCGGCATCTTCCTCGTTTATTTCGAGGCATTGTACGGTCTTACCGTCCACTTCGCCTATTTCATTTACTGCTAAACAATTTTTCATGTTCGTAATTTTTAGTAGTTTATGCCTCTGTCATTCCAAGTGGAACATTAACCCACGCACCGGCAGCGTTCTTATATTCGGCACGAATAAACTGTTTTGATACTTCGGGTTGGTATGCCTCTTCAATGATGCGCACGCCTTCGGCAAAACGCTCATTTTCCAATTCGTCAGCCCATTTGCGTAGTTGTAGCACTCTGCCTGCTTTTAAGTTGCCTTTTTGGTCGCGACTTAGCAATTTAAGCACTCCGGCAACCAATATTTCGCTTTCTTTGTCTTTGGCGAGTGAGCCGATTACTTCTTTAATAATGGCAATGCCTTCGTTTACCGTATCGCGGTAATTTTCAACCATATAATTTCCTAAAATAATGCGGTGCGTACATTCTGAATTGGTAAAAGTATGTGAACGTTGTTCGTCTTTTACCCGTAACAAATCTGATTTCAACTGTAAAGCATCGTTGAACGCATTTATGCAATTAGTTTTTACCGTTGCTAAAAAGTTGCTCGTTTGCACCAATTTCGGGAATACTGTTTTGATTTGTTCGTCAACTAAATTTTTGTACGCCTCGCGGTCATCTTTTGCCTTTTGCAAGGCTTCTTTTCGTTCTTTTTCGGCTTTGTAAGCCTCAAATTCTGCACGTTCTTCGGCAGACATTGTTACTTGTGTTTCCATAAATTAAAGGAGTTTAGTATTGATAAATTGATTGAATTTCAATAGTTTGCGCATTACTTGGTAGTAGTTGCGTACAAATAGCCTGTAGCTTGCGAATGCCAATGCTGCGAGTAAAAACAGAATGAGAAAACTGCTGTCGGCTGAGCCTACGAGTATTACTATGCTTGATACGAGGCTTAGTAGGATTGTGGTTGATTTCATAGTATTGAGGTTTAAAGTTTATTTAATGTCGGCAACTTTCCAATTGGTAACTTCTTGCATTAAAATACCGCCACTGTTCATTGCTGAAAGCCGGATTTTTTGATTATTCAAGCCGTTTCGCTTGAAATTGAGCGATTGCGAAACGCAAGGGTCAGTGCATCGGAATGCTTTAACGATGCCTGCGCGTACTTTTTTATCGTCTAATACAATGAGTTTTTTCATAGTTTACTGAATTTTACTGCGCATAAATTTTACTAAATTGTACAATCGTACCCGTTGGCGCGTATTAGTGATTTTTACGATTTCGTGAGTTGCTATGTCGCAAAAGTTTTCTACCAGCTCCCGGTTATTCGCCGGATTGTAATACATAATTGCGCCATTTTGCCACGGTTCGTATTTGCCGTGTTTCCGGATTGCCGGCAATACTTCGCTTGTTACCCATTTGCGGAAGGTTTTGGCTTCGGGTTTGCTACTTTGGAAGATTAATGCGTATAAACCGCTTTCGTTTACCATTGTAAAGTGTTGATTTCCATAGGGGGTGTCGAGTGATACCGACGCCCTTTTCTCGTCATCGTCAAGTCTTGCGACAGCATCTCTATGATATTTTATTCCAAGAATTGAACACACATCTTTTGCAACGAAGAAAGCATCTTCGTTAATCATTTTAACCCTAATTTGCTGATTGCTTGGGTTGAAGTTGAATACTTTTTGAATTTCTATTGATTTATTCATTTTTTTACTACTTTTGTGGCGTGTTATTTTTTAACACTTTGCAAATATAAACTTATTTTCAAATAAAACAATGCTTTTGTTTGATTATTTTCAAATAAAAATATGAGTATTCAAGAGAGAGTTATACAATATATTGATTTAAAAGGCATTACACCTTATAAATTTTGTAAAGATTTAGGGTTCTCTATGGGCTATTTAGATAAAAGAGGTGCGATTGGAACAGACAAGTATTTGAAAATAATCGAATATTATAATGATATAAATCCCGAATGGCTATTAAAAGGTAATGGCACAATGCTAAAAGGTGTAGAAAGTACACACGTTGCTATTCAAGCGAATGATAGCGATGTGAAATTCGTGTATTTATATGATACATCAGCATCGGCAGGGTACGGCAATTTCAATGAATTGATAAAATCGGAAAATATTATTAATAAATATATTATTCCCGATTTTAGAGATATAGACTTTATGATATATGTAAAAGGTAGCAGTATGTACCCAAAGTATAGTAGTGGCGACATTATTGCTTGTAGAATACTGCACGAAAGCAAATTTATTCAATGGGGAAAAGTATATGTTGTTGCTACTCGTGAACAGGGTTTGCTTGTTAAACGACTAAAAAAAAGCGTACAAACTGACCATATAACAGCATTATCGGATAATGTAAGTTATGATTCTTTTGATATTCCAAATGACGAAGTCGTAGGTTTAGCTTTGGTTGTTGGTGTTTTGCGATTGGAATAATTATTTAAAATCAAAATATTATGAAAAATAAAAGTAATTTTAAAGCAATAGTAATAGCGATTATTTCGCTTTGTGTATTTTGTATATCGTGTGGTAGCGATGGTAAAAATCAAGTAGAACAAGAGGTTACACAAGAAGTGGTAAAATCGCCAGAAGAATTAAAACAAGAGCTAAAAGAAAAGTTGGAAATGGAAATAAAATCAATAGAAGATGGTATTGATTTTTCTTCTTATCATAAAGCACAAAAAGTAGAAGAGTTGCAAATAGAATTAATATTATTTTCTGCGTGGTGGAAAACTATAAAAGATGGCTCAGCATCAGACGATAAAGAAATTAACAATCTATCGGAAAAATTGAAAAATAAAGTTGTAAACATACAAGCAAAAGAGTTCCCTATTTTACGAAAAAGATATAGCGAAATATTGCATAATTTAATGTGGGAACACGATATTTATGTTACTGTTAGCAACAAAGGGAATAATCATATAAATATAACAGGTGGGATATTTGCAGCGAATAAGAATATAAAGGAATTTCAAGATAATATACATAGTGTATTAAAGATGTTTAGATTCAATCAATCAAGGTATCGTTGGTATAAAGGAGCGAGTGAATATACTTATTACACTATTTTTGAAGGAAAAGATACCGATGAGGTTGTTTTTAAGTAGCAAATTTGATTATTTTGATAACAAAATTGTTTGTATTGAATTGCCGATTGATAACGAAAAGTGTTTGTATTGATTTGCGGAATGATAACAAAAACGTGATTAAAAAGTGCTTGGATTGAATTGCCGATTAATAATTGGTAAGAAAAATAAATTTATACCTTAAATAATTACAATTCGACATCAAAAACAAAATCCCCGTCAGACTAAGACTCTCGCCTTAGTAAATTTTATCAAAACAGACTTTGCCTAAAATTGAAATTTTAAAAATCCTCTTTGTGGTTTGTGCTGCAAAGAGGATTTTTCTGCGCCAATTTCAGTTATTCAATTATTCAGTTACTCAATTATTCAAAAAAAAGTGTATTTTTGCCCCTCGTTAACTTGTTAACTCGTTTACTAATAATTAATAACTAAAAAAAATGTCAATACCTGTAATTACCGCCGAAGAGGCAGCAACACACGTTCACAATGGTTTCAATGTAGGAGTTAGCGGATTTACCGCTGTAGGTTGTCCCAAAGCAATAGGCAAAGCAATTGCCGCACGTGCCGAAGCCGCGCATGCAGCCGGCAATGAGTTCAAAATCAACCTGTTTACCGGAGCATCAACCGGCGATTCGCTTGATGGCGTACTTTCACGAGCAAATGCAATGAACATGCGTACCCCCTATCAGTCGTATAAAGATTCGCGCGCAGCAATCAATGAACGCCGTGTGAATTATTACGATTATCACCTATCGCAATTGGCGCAGGATTTGCGTTACGGATTTTTCGGTAAAATGAATGTGGCAGTGCTTGAAGTGTGCGATTACAACGATAACGGCGAATTGGTTTTGACTTCGGCAGTGGGTAATGCACCAACATTTGCTACGCTTGCCGATGTAGTTATTTTAGAACACAATCAACGCCGCAGCAAAGATTTACGTGGTTTGCACGATATTTACATGCCGCTTGACCCGCCTAACCGCCGTGAAATTCCATTGTACAAACCAAGCGACAAAATTGGTTCGCCGGTATTGAAAGTTGACCCTGCGAAAATTGTAGGTGTTATAAAAACCGATTTGCCCGACGAAATTGGCGGTTTTACTCCTATTGACGAAACCACTATGAAAATTGGCGAAAATGTTGCCAATTTCTTGGCAAGCGAAATCAAACGGGGAACAATTCCCGCATCGTTCCTGCCAATACAATCGGGAGTGGGCAATATTGCCAATGCGGTGCTTGCGTGCATGGGCAGCAATCCCGATATTCCACCGTTTGAAATGTTTACCGAAGTTATTCAAGATGCCGTGATTGGTTTGCTCGAAAGCGGCGATATTAAATTTGCCAGCGGCAGTTCGCTCACGTTGAGCAACGATTTGATGGAAAAAGTGTATGGCAATTTGGATTTTTTCAAACCACGTTTGACGTTGCGTCCGCAAGAAGTGTCGAACAATCCGGAATTGGCTCGCCGCATGGGATTGATTTCAATCAACACAGCTATTGAGGCTGATATTTACGGCAACATCAATTCAACCCACATTATGGGAACAAAAATGATGAACGGTATTGGCGGCTCGGGCGATTTTACCCGTAATGCGTATATGTCAATTTTCACAACTCCTTCGATAGCGAAAAACGGAGCAATCAGCGCATTTGTGCCAATGGTTTCGCACGCCGACCACTCGGAACACTCGGTTAAAATTATAGTTTCAGAACTTGGCGTTGCCGATTTGCGCGGAAAATCGCCAATTCAGCGCGCCGAAGAAATTATAGAAAAAGTGGTACACCCCGAATACAAACAATTGTTGTGGGATTATATAAAAATGTGTAAATCAGGCTCTCACACAGCGCACCTGATGTCGAGTGCTCTCAAAATGCACGATGAATTTATTATTTCGGGCGATATGCGGAATACTAAGTTTTAGACATAAGACTTTTAGACACAAGACTTTTAGACATAAGACTAATAGACTGATTGAAAAAATCCTCGAAGAGTTGTAGAGAACTTTTTGGGGATTTTTTGTGTGATTTACTTTTGTATATTTCAAAATATTAGTACATTTGTAAATTATAAATATAAAATACCAACAAAAAATATAATTGATTATGATGACCAAGCAGCAATATATTGATTATTGGGTAAGTACAGCCGAGAATGATTGGGTAACAGTTGACGTTTTGTTTGAACGAAAGCGTTATTCTCATTGTTTGTTTTGGGCGCATTTGGTGTTGGAAAAAATAGCAAAAGCACATTGGGTAAAAAATCACGAAGAAAATATTCCTCCGAAAGTACATAATATAGTGTGGCTTTTGGAAGAATCGGAAGTAAAAATGCCGTTGGAAGACATAACGTTTTTGGAAATTTTTAATCGTTTTCAGTTATCTACACGATACCCCGATTATTTACGCAAGATTGACAAACTTTGCACAGAAGAATTGACAATAAACCAATTGAATAAAGTAAAAGAAATAAGACAATGCTTACTCAAAATGCTGTAATACATACGGTACAAAACTATGCGAAAGAGATTAACGAACGAGGCATTAATCTGCGCAAAGTAATATTGTTCGGCTCGTTTGCAAAAGGAACGCAACACGAATGGTCGGACATTGACGTGGCGTTGGTAGCCGATGACTTTACCGGAGTTGGTTTTTTAGATATACAGCGTTTTTCGGGTATTGGCATAAAAAAACCATATATTAGAATAGAATCTTTAACCTACCCAACCGATTACTTTGAAGAAAGCGACCCGTTTATAGAAGAAATTAAAAAAACAGGTATTGAAATAAATATAAACAACAATACAAAATAAAAACCAAGTGCCAACAAGCACTCTATGATACATAATTAAAATAGCATTTGCTATATTCTGACGGTAGAAAATTAGGAACTTTCAAAATTCAGAAAAGGAAGAATAAGTACTCGTGTGTAACACACGGGCTTACTTATCTTCCTTTACGGTTCTCCTAATACCTCTATCGCGGATTTGTAAGTCCGCTTTTTTTATGCTCTTTTTTTGAAGAAAATTAACTTAAAATCAAATAATTATTCACTTAAATTTTTAAAACAATGAACAAAATTATTCTTTCAATTGCAGCAATGATGTTTGCTGTTGGTGTGTATGCACAGCGTATTCCTATTGCCGTACTTGATTTCAAAGCAGGTGCGGGTGTGAACCAAAACGATGTAAATGGTATTTCTGCAATTCTTATTACTTTTTTGAGTGAAGACCCGCAGTTTGCTGTTATAGAACGTAATCAGATAAACAAATTGTTTGAAGAACAAGGTCTTCAGCATACCTCTTTAACAAATCCGTTTATACTTGCAAAAATGGGCGAAATGTTTAATATTCGCTACGTTGTGGTGGGCGATGTAAATATAGTTGCGGAACAATATAATATTGATTGCCGTGCTCTTAATGTCAAAACAGGTAACACCGTAGCTACGGCGGGAGAAATGTGGGCAATAAATACTTCGTATCGTGATGTAATGAAACGCTTGGCTCAAACGTTGAGTTCAAAAATTAAAAATACCAAAGATAATGATGATGATGAACAAATACAACCAACAGTTACAATAAATGGTGTACAGTGGGCAACGTGTAATGTGGGTCGTAAAGGGGAATTTGCTAAACGTCCCGAAGAATTGGGTTCGCTTTATACATGGAAAGAAGCTCAATCTGCTTGCCCTTCCGGTTTTCGACTTCCTACGAAATCGGAAATGCAAAGTCTTGAATTTGCAGGTTCTAAACTTATTCCATACAAAGGAGTAAATGGCATTACGTATGGCAATTATAATACTATTTTCTTACCGGCGACAGGTTTCTCAAAGAAAGGTGAGCGTAAAAGTAACGGTTTGTGGGGTTGTTATTGGACTAATTCTAACAAACGTCATGCCTTACATTTCAATGTCAATACAAACTCAAATACCGCTACAAATATCGTTAAAACAAGTAGCTATACAAGTAGTGCGAGCAATACAAATGGTGTTACCAATGTCGGTGGTAAACTCGGTAAGGCAGTTCGCTGCGTAAAAGAATAGTTCAGACGAAAAGAAGTAGGCAGAAAATCAGTCTTGGCAAAAAAAGTTGTCGAGGCTTTTTTTATTATTGTTTTACCAATTGACCGATTTTTCCAACAAAAAACTTGCAGTTTTGAAAAATAACACTACTTTTGCACCACGAAAAATGAGACGCGAGGTTTCGTTTTAAAAATTTGACATTATGGCGAGGTAGCTCAGTTGGTTAGAGCGCATGATTCATAATCATGAGGTCGCGGGATCATGCCCCGCTCTCGCTACAACAAAAGCTGTTTCATTTTGGAGCAGCTTTTTTTGAACGCAAATGACGCAAAATGCACAAATTTACGCAAATAAAACCAATACAAATTTTGTAATAAGTAGTTAGTAAAATTTAATGATATGTTTTTTGGATTGCTTCGTTCCTCGCAAAGACGCTCTTTGGTTGATTTGTGCTAACCCTCGAAAGAGCGTCATTGCGAACGAAGTGAAGCAATCCATTTTTTCTAAAATATAACAATAATAATCCTTCATTACTTACACAATCGTTATAAATATGAAACATATATTTTTTACCATATATATTATTATTTGTATTTCGGCGTGCAATTCCGGCAATTCAGAACAACGCACGGCGCAAGCAAACAACCGCTTTGAATATGCCACAAATATTTTTTCGGAGCAAGGCAGCAACCGTGTTGTGGTGTATTTAAACTCTCAAAAAAGCGATAGCGTTGTGTATATTTTGACTTCCGAAAAACCGGAAAAAACTTACGATGCCGCAAGCAAAACATTTTTTATTCAAACGCCAATACAACGGGTTGTTGTAACATCAACTACCGATATTGCTCCAATTGACGCTTTGAACGAACTCGGGTCGCTTATTGCCGTGTGTGAAGTGTTTCGTGTTTGCAATCCACACATTCACGAATTATTTGCTGCCGGAAAAATTACCGATGTCGGCTCGGAATTGCATGAAAATGCTGAAAAAATTATAGCTATTCAACCCAATTTTCTTATAAAAACAGTGTATAACACGGCGTTTACACAAAACGATGCGCTGTATCTGCACGCCAATATTCCTATTATTTACAATAATAATTGGCAGGAAATGAATCCGTTGGGGCGAACGGAATGGATAAAATTTTTCGGAATGTTGTACAACAAAGAACACGAAGCCGATAGTCTATTTGCGGTCATACGTGATTCATATAATGCGCAAAAAGCCCGTTATGCCAACGCAACTAACCGCCCACGTGTATTACTCGGCGAAATGGTTGCAGATACATGGCAAGCCTCGGGCGGTAATAGCTATATAGCGCAATTTATTGCCGATGCCGGCGGCGATTATATTTTTGCCAAAAACACCAAAAGTGGAAGCGTTCCGCTGAATTTCGAGCAAATTTTACAAAAATCACAAGATGTTGATGTATGGATTGGTAGCCGTTTTTCTACAAAAAAAGAGCTTTTTGCCGAAAATCATTTATATTCACTATTGCCGATTACCAAAACCACTCAATGCTACAATTACAATAAATCACAACACGGGCAATGCAACGATTATTTTGAAACAGGCGCTCTGCGTCCCGATTATGTGTTGGAAGATTGCATACGTATATTGCACGGCGATAGTGTGGCACGGCGGGATTGCAGGTTTTTGCAGGAATTGCGGTAAAGTTAACGAGTTGACAAGTTAACAAGTTGACGAGGAAAGAAAACCCTTGTTAACTCGTCCACTCGTTAACTTGTCAACTTATTAACTATCAAAAAACTAACACCACAATTGAAAAAAAATCACAAAAAAGCCGCATTTTTCTTTCGTAAAACTTGCATTGTAAAAAAAAATATCTACTTTTGCACCGTCTTAAAAATAAGGACACGATTCCGTAGCTCAGCTGGTAGAGCACATCACTTTTAATGATGGGGTCCTGGGTTCGAATCCCAGCGGGATCACGAAAGCGATAATGAAAGTTGTCGCTTTTTTTATATAATTATTCGCTAACAAAAAAATAGCTGGATTGCTTCACTTCGTTCGCAATGACGCTCTTTTGAGGGGTAGTACAAACCAACAAAAGAGCGTCATTGCGAGCAGAGCGAAGCAATCCAAGTTTTGAAATTGCAAACAATTAATTTTTTCGATTTTTGTAAAAAGAACAAATAGCCATGAAAAAAAAAGTTGCATTTTACACACTTGGCTGCAAATTGAATTATGCCGAAACGGAAGCTATTGCACGGCGTTTTGAAGAGGCACTATTTTCTCGTGTTGAATTTTCGCACAGTGCCGATTATTATGTGATTAATACTTGTTCGGTAACCGAGGTTGCCAATAAAAAAAGCCGCAATATTATACGCAAAGCCTTGAAAAAGAACACGCACGCCAAAGTTATAGTTGTGGGCTGTTATGCGCAATTGAAACCGCAGGAAATTATTTCCATTGCCGGTGTTTCGCTTGTGTTGGGGGCGCACGACAAATTCAACATTATTGAAAAATTGCAGGAATTGGAAGAAGGAAAGTTGCAAAGCACCGTTTCGTCATGCGAAATATCGAATGTGAGTAATTTTGAAAGTTCCTATTCGCTCAACGAGCGCACACGGTCGTTTTTGAAAGTGCAAGACGGTTGTAATTATAATTGTTCGTACTGTACCATACCGCAAGCTCGAGGCACAAGCCGCAATGCAACCATTGCAAGTATTGTGCAGCAAGCGCATGAAATTGCACAATCGGGCATACAAGAAATTGTATTGACCGGCATTAATATTGGCGATTTTGGTCGCACAACCGGCGAACAATTCTTGGATTTACTCAAAGCGCTTGACAAAGTTGAACCAATTAAACGATACCGGATTTCGTCAATTGAACCGAATTTGCTCACAAGCGACATTATAGATTTTGTGGCGCAATCACGAGCTTTTATGCCGCATTTTCATATTCCTCTGCAATCGGGTTGTGATGAGGTTTTGCGCCTAATGCGCCGCCGCTATACGACTGATTTTTTTGCACAAAAAATTCGTGAAATTAAACAAAAAATCCCGTATGCAGGCATTGGCATTGATGTAATTGTAGGCACAAACGGCGAAACGGACGAATATTTTCAAAATACCTATTCATTTTTGAAATCGTTGCCAATCAGTTATTTACACGTGTTTACCTATTCGGAACGTGAAAATACCGATGCGCTTGCCATTACGCCCCGCATTCCCGAACACGAACGTCAGCAGCGTAATCTTATTTTACACGAACTTTCCGAAGAACTTTCGGCGCAATTTTTACAACAAAATGCAGGGCAAATTCGTCCGGTGCTTTTTGAAATGAAACAGAAAAACGGTGTTTTTGTGGGTTATTCCGATAATTATATTCGTGTGCAATCGACGGCAAGCGGTATTGAAAAAAATATGATAGTGTACAGCCCCATAACAGCCCCCTAAATCCCCCTCAAGGGGGACTTAGAACTATGGTTTAATCCATTGATTGTCGCAATAAATAAGCCCGAAATCTATAAATTTTGCAGGAGTTTTATTTGAAACTTCAGCAAGTCCCCCCTGAGGGGGATTTAGGGGGCTTGCTTCTCCACCAACATATCGAACAATTCATTCAATTCCGCATCAACAATTTGAAAATTAGGGCTATTTTTATACCACGAAATTATTTCATGAACACCTTGTTCAAAAGGAATTTCGCATTTAAAATCAGGAACAAATGATTTTATTTTTGAATTATCGAAAATCATACTATGCGCCTTGTCGCCAAGCAAACTATCGCCTATGCGTTGGTTGTATTTGGCAATTACGGTTGACGGCACATACACCACTTGCGGCGTAACGCCCAGTGCTTCGCCCAAAAGTTCGTAAATTCTATTCCACGACAAATATTCGTCGGACGTTATATGAAACGCCTCGCCAATGCTTTTTTCGTTGCCGCACAAACCAATCAAACCTTTTGCAAAATCTTTGTGATGTGTGAGCGTCCACAACGAAGAACCGTCGCCATGAATAACAATCGGTTTGCCTTTGAGCATACGGTCAATTACGGTGTAACCGCCTTCAATTGGGAGCAAAGTTTTATCATACGTATGTGAAGGGCGTACAATTGTAGCCGGGAAGTTGCTGTTTTTCCACGCATCGAGCAGCATATCTTCGCAGGCAATTTTATTGCGGGAATATTCCCACACAGGATTTTCGAGCGGTGTTTTTTCGGTTACCGGCAAATGCTGCGGTGGCGTTTGATACGCCGACGCTGAACTAATAAAAATATATTGTTTGGTTTTACCGGTAAAGAGCGCAATATTTTGTTCAATATGTTCGGGCACAAATGAAATAAAATCAATAACCACATCAAAAGAATGAGGTGCTATAACTTTTTCAACTTCTTGTGCGTCGCGTATATCGGCAACTAATTCCTGCGCACCGGAAAGTGCTCGTATGTTTTTTGAATTGCCGCGATTGAGAACGTAGAGTTCGTGTCCACGTTCAAGCGCAAGCGTGTAACACGCTGAACTGATAATGCCGGTGCCGCCGATAAATAGGAGTTTCATTTTTTTAGGTACGAGGGGTTAGGGGTTAGGTACGAGGTACGAGGGATTAGGGAATAGATACAAGGGATTAGGGAATAGGTACAAGGGATTAGATACGAGGGACAAGGATTTAAGGATTTTTGCAAAAATAGTAAAAAAAAGCGAGCGGTAAAACCTTACCACTCGCTTTTTTTCTTGTATCTCGTACTAAAAGCCTTGTATCTCGTATCTAAAAGCCTTGTACCTTGTATCTTGTACCTCGTACCTAAAAGCCTATCGAATCAGCGTCACACTACCAAAGTTAGTATACCCTCCGGTAGCTTTTTTCTGTCCAGGCCAGGTAGTACCGTCGAGGAATTTCGCTTCCATTTTCCAGATATACACGTCTGACTGCATCAGTTCGCCGTTATAGGTACCGTTCCATTCTCCGGCAAACATTCCGTTTTTCACGTCTTCCGAGAAGTAGAGCAGGTTGCCCCATTTGTCGTAAATCCACAGTTTGCAGTATTCCAAATTAAAGGCAATTGGTCTGAATACCCGCACCGAAGCTGCTGCATTCGTTGGGCTGAACGCGTTTGGAATATATATTCCTGCACGTATGTCAACAAATATCTCGGTAGTGTAC